>OBSA01000023.1_pt1 | contig 70305 bp, 86 predicted proteins | sample 1501291 | NCBI WGS metagenome assembly OBSA01 (sample SAMEA3360679, study PRJEB22359) | human gut metagenome | biome: ENVO:urban biome; feature: ENVO:human-associated habitat; material: ENVO:feces | place: Bangladesh | collected 2011 | reverse complement strand
TCTAAATAATGGTCTGCTATTTGAACAATAGAATCTAAATTTTGAGTGCCAGTTAAAGAATATGTTTGGGTAAAAAAATTATAATAAGTTCCTAATGAGCTTATCGCAACAACAATACCTGCTATGGTTTGACCAGGCATACCTAATTTGCCCACATAAATCCAATTTTCAGACTGTCTTAAAGTTATTTCTTCCCACTTATTTTCATTAAGAAAGTCAAAAATTGTTTCAAAATTTTTCGATACTAAAAATTTATTAGGATTTTGCCCTTGTATAACTGCTATTGAATTTTTATCATCAACAACTATTTTTTTAAACCCACTTACTCCATTATAAATAAAAACATTAGGAAAAAATTTGCCTAAATTTTTTGCATACATTCTCTTTTCGTTTAAAGTCATTTAACTCACCTCCTTAACTATTAGCCACCAGCAATACCTAATAAAGTCTTAATCCAAGCTTTGCCTTCTTCACTTTCAAGATAAGCTTTGAATTTATCAATAATAGCCTTATCAACATATTGCTTATTAGTCAAATGATTACTGTCAGTAGGAGCGCCGCCATAAACAGGGACATAATCATTCTGACTATCAGGCTTAACAAATGCTACACCACCGCCAGTAACACCAGTCATTTTAACACCTTCTGTGCCGCTAGGCTCAATTACAGAACCAATGTAAACGGGAGCAACACCATTAGTGCTAATTTTCTGTACATTAGTGATGACATGTTCAGCCAAGTCAATATTTTCATTAGCAGACAGCTTATTATCTAACTGTTCTTGAACATTAGAATTAAGATTATCTAAATATCCAAGCTTATCTTTATCTACATTAGAAGCAACAATCTTGCCAGCATCATCAGTCACAACAACCTTATTAGCTTCAAGATTATCTTCTGTAATCATAGAGGTAGCACCAGTTAGAGTGTTTTGCTTACTTGCTAAAGTTGTCTTAATTATGCCCAGTTCCTCCTTAATGTCGCCAACTTCCGCATCAAGAATTTGGCACATATCTTCATTAAGTTTAATTTGATTCTTATCTTCTGGAGTCAAAGGAACTGCCTGAGTGCCACCAGGAATATCATCGCAAGTAAGAGTAACAACAGGGCCAGGTTTACCATTAACCACAACAGGAACGCCCACAGCTCCTCCTACGACATTTACAATAGGTCTACCTAGCACATCCTTAGTTACATGAAATTGTTCTGCATTAAACAGATAACCACCATCTGGGGCCTTAAATTCTGCCATATATCATCCCTCCTTAAACCGTACCAGTGACTTGATACCAAAAGTCGCCAGCTTTTTGATTGGTGGGTTGAGTTTCAGAAACTTCAATGTTAGTTATTTTTGAACTAATAGTATCTACATAAGATTTAGGAACAGCATCAGTGTCGGCAGTGGGGGTTACAATGCCTGATAATTTTCCGGTCATAGTTCCGCCAGACAACTGCAAGTATTTTGCATTAGCTTCATCAGAAGTAATTCCAGGAGTGATATTTAAAGCAGATTTAACTTTAGAAGAAATATCAGTACCAAAAACATCTTCTAAAGTAATAGCACTTGCAACCCAAGTTCCAGGAAGCCCAGAAGTAGAGAAATACAAAGAAGTATTAGTTTGAATAACAAATTTATTATTTACATAAGAAGGTTTAACAAAAGTTGGGGAAACACCTGCCCCTGCCCAAGGCAAAGATTGTACCCAAGTGGTGCCATTATTAGTTGAAACACTAACGTCAGCAGGGTTGCCAAAACAAGCAACAACAGTTCCGCTACCATTTGATGCTAAACCTGCTACGCCGTCACCAGTCGTTTTGAAATTATTTAATGTTGTGGTAACATTACTTACATCAATAGTATACATATTTCTATCAGCTTGAACCACAAAAAGTTTCCCAGTATACACAATATAAGTGCTTTGATTGAAAGGAACATCAACTTCATGGAAAGAGTTAAAGGTTTTTCCGCCCCAAGCAATCTTTTTGTTGTTAAAAATAGTTACATAAGAAACCTGCTGGGCAGGAGCATAAGCAATATCAACAAAAGAATAATCAGTATTCATATCATATTGTGTCCAGGTTAAAGCATCTGTTGAATATAAAATTTTGCTAGAAGACATGCCCATAAAACCAGCATAAAATCCATCTCCGCTATATTTAACGAATCCGAGATTATCGTAAGTACCAAGAGTAACACCGTCATAAGAATTTTGTGTCCACGTTACCCCATCAACAGAACGAAGATATGTCTTTGCGTTTGCACTCAAAACAAAAACACCATTACCATAAGTTAAGTTGTTCCACTCCGTAGAAGAAGAACTCGGCAAAGCAATTTGTTCCCAAGTGTACATGTCTTTAGAACGATAAATAAAACTTTTATACGTTGCCGTAGTATAATAGTATGTCCCATCGTACACTATTGGTAGCAAACTATCGGAAAAAGAAATATTCTCAAAATCTTTTTCCTTCATTAGTACGCTGTTGTCTTCTACCGCAACAGGCCCAGTAGAATTATATCTAACAGTATACCCATTAGAACCTTCAAGAGCAGTAAGTTTGCCATTTGTGTCACTAATCACAACACTATTTTTAGCAACAGTATTGCCTCCAGTAGTTTGTGCATAATCAGCTTGAATATCTGCAATATCAGTTGCTTGAGTATTGACCTCATCAGTTAATGTAGTTAAATCACTCTTGTTAGCAAACTCAATTTCACCTTCTGCAATAGCTTTGTCGCCAACAAACACCTGCTTAGTGTCTTTGGCTAGGTACATCTGACCATCTTCAAGATTAGGCTTTTTCGCAAAAGTGCCTCGAAGTATTTGAATTTTTCTCATATCTATACATCCTCCTTAAAGAAATAATACATTAGTTGCAATAGTATCATCTGACATATTTAAATCGCCGCCATCAATGTCTCCAATGGTAAGCTGTTTATCTTTATCAAAGATGATACTTTTTTTGTCTGTTTTTATAGATAATACATTGTTTGTAAAATCCAATCCATCCCCTGTTGCAAGCGTAGTTTCACTTGAAACTGGTATATCGCTAATTTCATACTCTTTCTTTTTGCTATTCCATAGCTTCCAGTATCCTGAACTATCTGGAATAGGTGGATGTTGATATAGTTCATCCAAATTACTTTCAATTTGATAAAATTCAGAAGGGAGTGGGCCTTTCTCTTGATAAGCAGAACAATAGCCCAATACAGGCTTCTTAATCCATGCTTCAAATTTATCACTTAGAAAAACTTTATCATCATTGATTCGTCTTAGTTGAAACAAGCATTTACCAACAGGGAGTTGACCGGCAGTAAATATATAATAATATTCGCCTAATTCATCATTGTAATTTAAACTTATAGTATTATGATAAATACATCCGTCTTGCTTTGATTCAACGTCCAATTTATAGTTGCCAGGAACATCAACAACGCAAGAAAAAGTATCTACCAAATTATCAGTCTCAAAACCAATTACTCTATCATTAAAAAGGTAAGTGATTTTGCGGCCTTTAAGCTCAACTCGCATCTTCGTTCCACCTCCTTTTATGAAGAAGTTAAAAAATAAGGGGAGAATGTTTATCCTCCCCTTACAATTATTTTATATTAAATTGTATATTAAGTTTTCAATTAAGCAATTTCACCAGCATCAATATCGCCAACAGAAATAACACCTGCGGCAACAGTGATAGAAGAACCATCGGGTTTAACAGCACCAGCAACAGCAGTAGAAGCAACATCCATAGTAATTCCGTTAGCAGAATTTAGGCTTAGACCGTTGCCAGCAACAACCTTGGTAGAAACAACACGCTCATCAGAAATAGCAATGCCGTCACCAGCAGTATAAACCTTTTCGGTAGCAACGAATAGACCATCAGTGCCTAGAGATAGAGCATTACCAGAAGCGGCAGAGATAGCAACCTTAACGGTAGGGGCAGTAGCTTCACCAGCAACAGTAATAGACTTATCTGCGGCAGTTACAGAAGCAACCTTACCATCTGCGGCAGTCTGAACCTTTGCAATTTCTTCCTGGGCATACTTCTTGACGCCATAAACGGTGGCCTTATCGGAAGTATCAGCGGTAGTGCCTAGAACAGCAGTGGCGGCACCGGCTTCATCAAAAGCGCTCTTAGGCTGATAAGCGGCAGTGTCTAGGCCCTTAACAGCAACGTCAGTGCCTTCAACAGCGATAGTGCCATCAGTAGCACCAGTTGCAATGTCGCTCTTCTGTAGAGCAGAATCGGCTAGACCTAGAGAAGCCTTAACGCCAGCGGCAAGCTTTTCTAGGGTGATAGAACCATCGGTAATGGTGGCAGTAACCTTGTGGTCTTCAGAAACAGCAATAACGACCATATCAGTTGCCTGAGAGCCAGAAGTGACATACTCAATTAGGTCAGCAACATTGATGTAAATCTTATCAGAAGTCTTGTTAGCAATGGTTAGCTCAATATAAGTACCAGGAGTCTGACCTTCAGGGTTGACAACAACCTTGCCGGACTCAACAACCATGTCTTTAGGAATGTTGATGGAAGCGCCAACATTAGCGCCATCCTTCTGTAGGTTGTAGACTGCGGCAAAGTCACCAGAATCTTCAGCCTTAACAATGGTATAAGTAGAAGCGGCAGGAATGGTTACGGATAGACCGGCGGCACCAAGAGTTAGAGCGTTACCTTCAGCAGGGTCTATCTTAACAGCAACAGTAGGTTCAGTGACAGAGCCACCAACAGTTACAGAAGCATCACCAGCCTTAACAGCATTTACAACTTCCTTCTTTAGATTTGCAGCGGCTTCAGTGGCGGCACCAGCAACATCAAAGTATTCAACATCCTTTGCGGAAGCAGTACCAAGACCAGTAATCTTAGAAGCAGGAATGTCGAACTTTAGGTCTTCTAGTGCTAGGTCAGCACCTTCAGTGACACGGCCCTTTGCGTCAACAGTAACCTTACCATAAGTACCAGCAGTAACACCAGAAGCGGCAAGTTCTAGTACAAGATTAACTGCGGCAGTACCGTCAAAATCTACGGCAGGGGCAGTAGCGTCACCAGAAATGGAAAAAGCACGAGCAACAGCTAGTCTTGCAGCTTGGTCAGCAGTACCACCATCGGGGTTAATAATTACATTACCAGCAGTAGTGCCATTAGTACCAATATATAGCTTGCCAGTGTCACGAGCAAAAGCAAATTCACCAGCCTTTAGAGCGGTTGCGAGTACAGCGGCGGATAGACCTCTTTTAATTTGAATCGTCTGCATAATATCAAACTCCTTATAAAAATATTTTTATAATTAGCTTTGAGTGAAATCTTAATCACAAAAAGCTATTTTTTAAATTTTAAACAATCTCACCAGCATCTAGTTCAATGTTTTGGTGAGCTTTTTTATCATCATTGTGTTTATTTATAGCCACGACAATACTGCCGCCACCACCAGAATCAATAGAATTTAATACTGGTTGACCATATCTGTTTTTAGTAATATAAAATTGCTCACTGTTCAAGAAAAAGTTACCGCCAGGAGCTTTTACTTCGGCCATTAAAACGACCACCTTTCTTAACTCTGTACAAAGTTTTTATAGAGTCTATATAAACTTAGCAAGCGGTACCTCTTGCCAAGATAATTTTATTTATTCTTCTGGCGCATTGACTTTTTTAGACATAGAGCATAGGTCATCAATTAGTTTAGACACTGCTTCCATATCAATATCATAATTAACTTCGTTGGCAGAAGCCTTAATCATGGCAAGAACATACTGTTTCTTTTCTGCACCAGATTCATATTGCTTTTCAGCCTCTTCCATATATTTCATCACAAGATTCAACACAATAGACCAATTCTTTTCTTTTACTGCTTTCTGAATATATCTCACAAGAGCAACAACAAGAGGAATAGTCGTTGCAATGCCGCTAAGAATAGAAATTACAATGTTAATATCCATATACATTACCTCTTTTAAATAGTAGGTTCATTATAATCATTTATTTTAAACTCATTTGCTTTAGCTAAAGCATAAGAAATACCGTCACCATCTGCGCTTGTATTTTCATCTCTGTTTTTATCCACAATGCGGCTTAATACAATACTACAGGCAGTCCCAATAGGTGTAAATACAATAGTCCAACAATAAAGACTGCCCGTATAATCCATACCAATACACTTAATAGCCAAATAAAAGCCACCAGCTAAACCAAATGCTAAAAATAAAAGAATATAAACAGCTAGTCGATTTGTAAACCCTAACCGCTTAAAATGATTTCTTATTCTATGTTTTCTTTTAGCCAACTTAAATCAGCCCTTTTCTCCCCATAACTGCAATAAATTCATCGCGGCGAAGAGGGCGTTCAGGAGCTTCACCATTTACCAGACCGACAGATGTAGCCTTAGCCCAGTGACCTTCTTTCTTGCTCCAATCTGGCTCAGAGATTTTATCTGCATAGTTCATAGCTTCAGCCATGATGCCGTAACACATTTCAGGTGTCAGTTGCTCTATAATTTTCTTAATATCCATATCTTCTTCAACCTCCTCTACGGGCTTTGTTGTGGCCTGTAAACGCTTATTTACCTCCGCCGCAATCTCACCATATTTACTGAACAAATAATTTCCAGGACAAGACTTGTCTGGTCTAGTGTATCTGTGTGGTACCATATTGCACACCGCCCAATTACCTGTAAAAGCTGGACAATATTGCTTTCCTTCTTTCCAAATAAGCTTCTTAATGCCATTACGTTTACAAATATCTACACATAGACTGATTAGAGCAACGTATGCTTTTTTCGTACATTCATAAGGTTCTTTATAACTTTGAATACTAGATACTTCAATAGTAACTACTTCATGGTCTACTTTATGACTTGTACACCAAGCACGATTTTCTTCAAGAACATATTGACCAATTCTACCATCTGGCCCAATACCATAATGAGAAGAAGCTTCTCTTTGTTGAAAAACTTGTCCACAGCCTTCGACAGAACCAGGCCCCGCCATAGTATGAATACTGATACCCTTAATCCTGCCTTGTCTAGGCTTTGTGCAATGAGGTGATAGTTTAGTATAATTTACTAATTTACTTTGAGACATTAAAAGCACCATCCAACTTATTAACAATATTATTTATTTGTTCTTGCGCGGCAGTAAGCATCTCATTCATTTTAGCTTTGAAAGCATCATTTAGCTCTTCACCATATTGTACACTATACACCTTACTAAGTTCAGTATAAGTTTTCATTTGAGCTTTTAGCATGTTGAAATAAGTGGTATGATAAGTAACATGTGTCTTATAAGTCATATATAGCTCAGTAATAGATTTTGCATCCATCACAGCGCACTCTTCACCATCTGCGTGATAAGGGAAAGAATTTGCGCCAAGAACAATGGAATTAAACATAGAGTCAATATTGGTTTGGTCAGTGGCAGTTAGAGAATAATGCTTACCATTATAATCAACACCATCAACAATAGTTTTATTGCAAATGGCAGAGAGTTCAGTACATTTCTTATCCATTGCTTCACCCAAATAATCAAATTTAGGAAGTTGTTTAAGAGTTTCTTCATCTGCTTCTCGAATTTCTACACTTTCAGGACAGCCAATTCCGTTAGTACCTAAAATATTATAAGCAATAGACATGAACGCAAGGCCCCTTGGATTGCTGGATTTATCTTGCCCATAACATCCATTATCTTGTAGCTTAATATAATTTAGTTCATCAGTAGTGCCTATTACCAAATTATTTCGGATAATTGCATACATTAAACAAACCAGTCCTTTCCGATTAAATTTTTTGACAAATTGTCAAAATACGTTCTAGTTCTTCAATAGGTGCTTCATAAAAATCTTTGCTCCACACCCAAAAGTCACTATGTTCTGCGCGGCGATATTTAGTTAAAGATTCATCTTCCCATAGTAAATCCCAGCGCTCTTGATGTTTCTTTGAATTAAAAGCCCTATCTTTATTAAGGCGCTTTAGAATCTTATTAATTAGTTCGCCACGAAGAAGTCCTTTATTATCATTATTTATTGCAAAATAATCATAAGCATTTTGAGATGTATTGTAACATAGCGGCCCATTGTCGTTTGAAATAAGACCATTAGTTTCTGTGCAAAGCGTTGCATAAGGCAGATTAACCATGCCTTGAAGTGCTTTCTGATTAAATCTCTTTTTTACAATATAATTATTTTTCATTTAATTCCTTTCTAGCTTGCGGCTCATTTAAAATGTCATGTGTTTTATCAAAAATATTCTTTGGATTTTACAGATTAAACATAGAAGCAGGGGGCCACCGCATAGCAACGCCGCGAGGCGTCGCCGGTCGCCGTTCCGCCAGTGGTCACGCGGCAGAAATAGCCGGAGGTGCCGGAGTACGGACTTCTATTCCACCACCATGCAGCACTACTAGTGTCATTATATTTGTATCTAATTTTGCTATTACCATTCTTGTAATAATCGTACTGCTTTTGCTTGTTTTGTTCGTAACTATTGGCATAACTTCTCGCACCATGAACTTCAAATTCTGCTTCAAGACAAATTGTTTCAGTAGTGGCAGTTACGGAAGAAGACTCGTTAGAACCACCACCTGTATTATCAGTATATTTAGTTACGGTCTTTAGTACATTCTGAAGGTCAGTAGGTAAAGCATTTTTAATCCATTGCATAACACTATTTCTCATATAGCAGCCATTCCAGCCCCCGTGGTTAGTGTCATTATTGCCTTCATAAGACATAGAAAAATATCCAGAAGAAGTCATGGGGTATTGATTATACTGACTATCAATTAGTCCCACGGTTTTATTATCTGCTTTACCAATACAAAAGTGAATACGATTATTTCCTTCAACTTCTGCATTATGATTGATGCCTAGAATATAAGCATCAATAGATAAATTAGAAAATGTAGTATTACCTACTTGTCCATTAAGAATAATCGTTTTTGTATCTCCTACGTTCCAATAGTTACTAGCTAACCCCGCACTACTGACATTGCTAATAGTTGCCCAATCATTATCATTTAATGTTGCACTAGCATTGATACCTAACTCAACATCATATATCTTACTAGCATCAATATTTATTGTTTTACTTTGTTCAGTTCCAGCAATAGTAGCACTTATCGTATATTCTCCATAATCAAGACCTTCAAAACTACACTTACCACTAGAATCAGTTGTGGCACTTGCTGTTTTTTGTCCTGATAAATTAACTACAATACCAGAAGAAGCAGGTAGACATAACACATCAATTCTTGCTCCTGTTGCTTGAGGAGGATTTACAATAAGACTTGCATGTGTTTTAGGGTATAATTTATCGTAAGCATTGTATTTATTATGTTCTTGGATTGTGAATAAAGTATCTGTCATATTGTGTCACCTCCTTATACTTTAAACATTGGGGCGACTCCACAGGAACTGATGGCGTTGGCGTAGTTGGCGCTGCCGTTACTGTACACAGTACAGAAACTGTTGTTGTTGTTGTAATAAGGAGAACGGTTCCACCAGATTACCGCAGAAGAAGTATTAGAATGATTATACTTCTTCTTAGAGTTCCCATTTTTGTAGTAAGCGTACTGCGTTTGGTTATTCTGTTCCGCAGAGTTGGCATTTGTTCTTGTACCAAATACTTCAAATTCAGCCAACAAGGGTAAGTAATCCAAGGTTCCAGTAACGTGGGACGCCGTATTGAAACTACTACCTGTGTTGTCTGTATAAATGTACATAGGCCGCATCACGGCTCTAAGGTCAGACGGCAGACAGGTCATTAAGGTGTCAGCCTTGGGAGAAGTGGCTGTCGTTGCAGTTGCGTCGCCGTTCTGTGTATTTGTGGAACCGAGGATGTTGTAGCGCATATCACAACTTTTCCAACCGCCGGAGTTGGTTGCGGTGGTATTCATTCTAAAGTCGCTATCGTTGCTATATCCGCTAACCAGACAAACATCAACACCATTAGACGCGGCGGTCTTGAATGTACCAAAAGTAATGCCGTCAGCAGCACCGCTTGCGCTGGATTTGTCATGGTCAAAACCTAGAATATAACAATATAACGTAGTATTTAAACTTAATTTACTAGCAGTGCCATTTAAATTTATAGCTTTAGCATCACCAATCGCAAATTTATTGGGTGCGTTTCCATTGACACTAATCTCACTAATCTCGGCCCAAGAGTAGTCGTTTAACAACTTAGCCTTCACTAAAATCTCATAAGTCTTAACAGTGTCAATATTTAACTTCACTGTAAAATTATCACTATTATTTATAAAAGTATAATTTCCATAAGACAAATAAATGGTCGCCATTCCGTTATCGGTTATTGTCACCGTTTGGGTAGTTTCTCCTGATACTGTTATGTTATCTCCCGCCTTGGCTGTAACAACAACTTTAGCCTTCATCTGCAAATTGCCCTCAACTTGACTCATTACAGTATTAGGATAATAATTTTCATATACTCCACTGTCATTCTTCCGTTGCATTTGTATTGCTTGTGCCATTAACATCCCTTCCTTCCATTTTCAAAATTTTTTCCATATTTTCTTTCAAATCATCAGGAAGTTCAATCCCATAATATATTGACTTTAATTCTTTCATCTTGTTACATCTTTTAATCCAAGACATAAGATGATTGCAATAAGTCAAATGATAGAGTTTATGCTGAATAAAGGCATTACTAATTAACTTAATATTATTAGCACTATATAATTCACATAATTCACCATCAGCATGATAAGGATATTCTTTCATTCCATTATTAACAGCGTCTAATGCGGTTGCAATATTGATTTGGTCTGTTTCTTCCATAGAAAAATGTTTAACAGTTTCATTTTCTAATGTTATATCGCAACCAGTAACAATGGCTTTACTACATTTATCAGAAACTTCTTTTAATTTTTGATTTCTTAAAGGAGAAATATCAATGTTAAATACTGAAACAGGAATTAGTTTTTTAACAATATTATTTTCATCTAATTCAATATTAACGAAAGGAAAAGTAGAAGGAATTTCAATTTCATCTGGAATTAAAGCATATCCTTCTGGCGGCGATATTTCTATTTCAGTTACAAAATTCTCGTGTGCCCCATTGATATATTCTTCTATTTTAATGTATCTCATAGCAGTACTCCTTAGTAAAAGATAATGTACCAATAATCACACAAACCAGAATTGCATCTATCTTTTGTCAAATATCTACCTGCGGTTGAAAATTCGATAGATATATTTGATGTATTCCAAGATATATTTGAAAAACTTGTATTTACGGGTTCGGAAGCACCGTAAAATAGCTTAACTCCACTTTGAAGAGAAGTGACAAAAAACAAACACTCACTCGTGCCGCCAGAATCGCTACCATAAATTAAAAACCTAGCCCGTGCAGAAGTAGGGATTTCTATAGTATCCGAATCAGTACCTTTTCTTGTGCCTAATGCAGTAGTGCCTTTTAGTCCCTCCAAATCAGTGTAGTCAACAGAAACATAGTCTGCCGCAATCCAATAAGTACCATTATACATCAATCTTAAAGGACGGTTTGCTGACATCCAACTAACATTTCTAAAATCTTTTGTAGAAGTTAAAGATGTCCCTAAAGCTCGTTCAATATATTTATTACCCAAACCATTAACATTAAGATATGGGTCAACTCTTTTACTTACTGTGTCGGGCATTATAGTAAGCATTGCGCCCTTCGTTAAACTTGTGATATGAGAAGCGGTGCAAGTGTATGTTAATCCATCTGAACTTGTTGCTACAATCGGAGTAAGTTCAGGCGTGGTTCCACCGCTACTACCACCATGTTCATAAGCCGCTTTAAGAGCATCATTCACATTAACTGTGCCACTCAATCCTAAATCTGTTGCGATTTCACTTACATCAACTTGTTCGCCCTTAGTTGCTGGATATAATTGGTCATATCCTATATTTGTTTTATTTTCTATTGTAAAATTATATTCTGCCATTTTTTAGCCTTTCAACTTTGCAATAATATTTTGCATCTGTACATCCGCACTTGCCATCATATCTTCAAGTTGTTCCTGAAAAACACCCGTCAACTCTTGTCCAAAAAATACTTTTGCAACATCTTTTTTGTCAGTTAAAGTGTCAATATACATTTTCAGTTGATTGTAATATGTTGTGTAATAAGTTATTGTTTTTTTATAAAGCACATAAAGATTAAGAATATCTTCTGCTTTCATATTACAACAACTTTCACCATCGGCATGATAAGGATATTCTTTCGCCCCAGCCAATACTGCATTAAACATTGAATCAATATTTATTTGGTCGTTTGGAGTTAAGCTATATACTTTTCCATTATACTGAACGCCTTTTTGTATTGTTTTAGAACACTCTTCTGACATTTGTTGAATTTTTTCTTGACGGATACTTTGCAAAATATACTCATCAGAAAAACTTGATTTAACATTATTAAAAAAATCATTGTATTCCTCTTCTGTTGCTTGTTCGCAACCTTCAGGAAGATATTCTACGGACTCTACTTGTCCAACTTGTTCAATTGTCCCACTAGACTCTATTCGCTTAAAATATATATTATTCATATACGATACCTCTATAATCAACCAAATTATAGTTTGTGCTACTTCTATTTGAGCCATACCACATACAAAAATTAACGCCAGTTAAGCTATACGAAAAACTGCCAATATAAACAACATAAGCGCTGGAAGCTGCGGCTGTTGGATATTGAGTAAAGCTTGTCCCCCCAAACATACCAAATGTAGAAGCATTATTGCCCCAATAAGTAAAAGAAAATAGCGCGCTAGACGAACTACTTGTTGGAGTTCTGTCAACGTTTATCGCATAATAAAAACCAAAAGCAACATTATTTTTACTATAATCATAAGATGTTCCAGAAGAAGTTGGTAGAAATGGCGCGTTCGACATTGTTGGCCCCCATACATAAGCATTAAAAGTGCCATCATCTTGACGAATTAGGAACAACCTAACATTGTGCATACAGCCATAACCGCTAGTAAAAGTAGGTCCCAATCTGTTCCAAGCTTTATCAGAATCTCGGCCAATGTCTAAAAATACCATAGAAGGCATTTTAGTTAATGTTTTGGCAAAAGGTAAATTGTAACTATAATAGGTAGTTAAACTGTCCATATTTGAATTTATTCTACCTGGTTCAATAGTAGTAACAATTTTAGGAAAACCTGTTTTATTGGTAGCTGTAGTATAAAGACTTATTAAAGCTTGTTCTACATTTAATGGGCCTGATTCTTCAATAGCCGAGGCAACAGAAGATACATCAACTTGTTCGCCCTTAGTTGCTGGATATAATTGGTCATATCCAGAAGAAGTTTTATTTTCTATTGTAAAATTATATTCTGCCATATAATCACCTTTATGAAGTTAGCGTTGAATCAACTACGTTATTTGCTACTGCGCTACCGTCACTACCTGAAATTGTTTTATTACTAATATTTCCGATTATGACATTATAGCTTCCTGAAATAGTAAAGTCGGCAGCCATACCTCTTATAATATTTTGACTATAAATATTGCTCTGATATGGCGTAGCGCTTTCATCTTGATAACCAAAAAGCAAAGTACATTTTATATCATTGTTACTAACAATATTCTTTTTAAAGGTACTTAATAAATTAGGGTTTACTAAAGCGAACATGAAAAAACCAAATGAGCCTCTATTATTTAAAAAAGCGTTTTCTTCAATTTCGGCGGAAGCTGAACAACAGCAAAAAGTTGTTACACGCGCATAATTGTCCTCAATTTTAGAATACTTTGTTGAGCCTATCTCGATGCCATACTCAAGTTGGTCAAAATAATTGCCTTTTATAATATTCCTATTAGACGGGGGCATCTTTATACCACACCAATTACCACTATTTCCACCATTATTATAAAAATAACAATTTTCTATAATAATACTAGCCGGTTGAGCGGCTTCTACAAAATACGTTTTGCTAGAAATAGCTGAATCGTTATAGAAAATTATTCCATCAAAACAAACTGGGCCGCTACTAGAACGAATAGCTATTGTTGGATTTCCGTCAAGCATAGAAGCGTCTCGTTGAATTGTTGCACCACCGCGCCCCTCAATTTGATAAGCATCAGCGATTTTCAAAGTATTATTAACTAAATATATACCTGGTAAAAACACTATTTTACGGAAACCTTTTTCAGTAGGTTGAGCAAAAATGTTATTTAGCATAGTTGTGTTTGTAGAACTATTTGAAGTGCAATAATAATCACAATCCGCCTGAGTGTAACCCAATGTTTTAGAAATTGACCCAGAAGGAAGGCTTAAATTATTTGCAACTGAAGTGCCTACAATAATACAATCTTTTAGTCCAGCCCCTTCTAAGGAAGAAAATCCTTGATTGATTTCATCAATTTTATTATTAAACGTAGTGGTGCTAAAAGCATCCGTATCAACAAATTTCGTAACTGTCGCCATATTCACCATCCTCCTTTATCCACTGTTTCCCAAGTAATATTTAGCGCTGTAATTTGTGCGAAAGTCAAATTCTTTTGAGTAACTTGAGCAAAAGTGTAAGGAGTTACCCTTTCTTTGTCTGTCTTGAACCAAATCTGTCCAATTTTTAAGCCTAGTGGTTCATTTTTGCTCACAGGAATTAAATCATTCTTAAAATCTTTATCATCATCATTCTGTACTTTTTCCAAATAGTCTACAATTTCATTCAATGAACTTGCTACAGATGCCTTTGTTTTTAGTTGAGAACTTTTTACCTCTTTAATAGCTTCGCTATAATTTTTTTGTTGCCAAGATTCTTTAATACTTTCCCATAAAGGTCTATCTTTTAAATGAATATCTTGTCTTCTTAGATTGTATTTCATAAACTACCTCACAGTTTTTTTGTAACATGAAACCAAAAATCACCATTACTTTGACCGGATGGTTGACTTTCAGAAACAACATAGCCAGGAGTGTATCTTTCTAAAAAGAATGTTTCAACTGCTTCAATAGTATCTGTCATATCATTTAAAAATTCTGCCGAAATAAGTTTCTTGTCGTGGTCAGGGATTTTTTCTAAAATACTTGCCGCCAAACTTAAATCACCATTTTGCATGGCTTCTTGATATTGCTTGACTAAAGGCGCATCAGTTTCTACTAAATCTAATCGCTTATCAAAAGTTTGAACGGTTCCAGGAAAACTTGTTGCCATATATATCTCCTTTTAAACATAAATATCTGTCGTTCCTTTTTGATAAATACTTATATCTCTACTAATCGTTGAACCATTTAAAGTTGCAACAATAGTGTAAGTACCCATCCCTTTAACTTGTAAGTTCAAAACACCAGAAGCTCCTATTGTACCAATAGCTACACTTTCTAAATTCGCATCTTGAATTACAATTTCTGTGTCAGAAGAGCCGTGAACAGCCAAAACTATTTTTTCAACCGCCGCTGTTGCGTAATAAGGATAAAAAGTCATAGCAGTAATTTCAGAAGTTCCTCCTTCACTATAGTCAACAGAATAAGACTTAACAATATATTTTTTCATTTCTTCATTGTCTCTAACTGCATGTTGCATTAAAATATTGACATCAAGCCAAGGGACAGGCAAGGTAGTTAATTTTACAGTATCATTAAGTCTTGCCGCCCAATATAGTTCTATTGCTGCTCGTTGCAAGGCTAAATCATCTGTTGTTATATTATCATATTCACCGCCATAGCAAACTTTACGAATACTTCCTACAGAGCCGCCAATATAAAAAGGACTATTTATATCATTGTCGCTTGCTTCTCCATAAGCTTGTTGTCTTCCGATATAAATAAAATATCCGCCACCAAGTTCTTTATCCTTATATTGCAATACGGCATATTCTTTTTTAGGTAATTCATAAAGCCTAGAACCATTAGTGTCGTAAATTTCATAAAGCTCAGTGACTTCAATCTCTCCTTCCACCAAATCATACTCTGCAATAAAATATAAATTACCGCTGTAATTGGGGACAGTAAGACCGATTATAGTGCCGTCCAATAAGGTTCCTTGAGGTGCATACTTTACTTCAACAGCGCCTACATTAGCACCCTCATACCTGACTACTCCATAAATAGCATCACTATAATAATAACTTACGTCATGTGTTCTACCATATACTTCGATTACATTTTTTACTGCTTGAAAGTCCGTATCAATATCTTCACCTATAAGAATCCATTTTAAAAAAGAATCATCTATCAAAACTGAATCATTATCATCATCTGGAATAGGCTCATAATGAAATACTCCATCTATATCAAAATAGATTTGATAATTTGGAAGTATATCTCTTAACTCACTAAGAATATCATATATAGTGCCGCCTTGGTCAATTTGAATATCATAAGGAACTTCTTGGATACTCCCATCTACATTTTGACATTCATTAACAATATATTTGTTAAATCCCATAAGTTGAATCGCCGCAATAATAGCTCCTTTAACTGAACTACCTTGGGGAACAACAGTTGGAATACCAGGCAAATAACCATTTCTTGTGCCAGTTAGTTTTGACATTAAATCTAAACCTTGAATAGATAAAGAATTTGTTGTCGCATCATACCGCCAAGAAGGTGCATCAACAAGATAAATTCCTTGATTGTACCAATAAATTTCACCCGTTATTCTGTCTTCATATCCAACCTGTGGAGAAATATATTTATCCAGCCAAATATCACTACCAGGAGAAACTTCAAGTTCCTTATTTTCAACAACAAGTTCTATTGAACAACTACGCCGTAAATCACTATCAGCATCTACATTTACAGAACAACTTAACATTTTCCCACTTATTTCATCAACTTGTCTAAAATTACCAAATTTATTTAAAGATAGCACTTTTACTTTAAGATAACGAATGAAAGAAGTCTGTTTTAAAATATCAAAATCCTTTTCTGTAAACATAATTTTACTCCTTACTTGGAATTAAATTAGCATAATACAAATCATCTCTGCTGTCAACAGAGCCTACTTCAACCCAATCAGCAGAAGCATTGATAACACCCATTCCATAATTAGAATCATAGCTCAAAGAAGGTGTTCCAGTAAATACAACTAAAAAAGAATTTCCATTCCAGTCCTTTATTACTTTTGGTTGCTTGTCCGTAACAAACTCTAAAAAACTATTTGCTTTATCTACAATAGCTTTTCTGTCAGGAACTCTTTCCTCTTCATCATAATTGTCTTGAAGAACCATTCCAGCAAGACTACCTGTTTTGTAGTTTGTCGTTGCATTGCTAATCAAAGTAGGATATTTCTTATTCAAAGGTTCATAAATATCAACTTTTTGATTTTGTTGGGTATCTCCGTAAGATACTTGAGCATACATTTTAAAAGCCGTGTCAACGGTGCAAATAAAAACACCTTTATACTGACTTAGAACACGGCGCGTAAAATATTGCCCTTCAATCGTATCTGTATCCATTGGAACAATAGCATACTCATAAGTTACGTTACTTTTTACTGCTGAATAATCATCAAAAGTTATAACAGTATTTTTATTTCTTAAATCAAATTCTTTTATAGTAAACCAATTTCCAGTTCCAACTTCTCTTCTTTTGATTCTTGCTTTATAAGCACGAGAAAAAGCATCAGGAAAATACCCTGCTTGTAAAGTTTTTTTATCAAAATGAGTTAAAAGCAAAGTATCTTCATCCCAAATATTGCTAATGCTTTCAGTTTCTTCAAATTCTGTATTTTTTGAAAGTCTGATTTGTTTTATAACAAATCCACCAGCAGAAAGAGAATTTGTTTCAAAATTATAGACAGGCATAGGGTCTGCCGCATTTCCGTCCGCAAAAAAGTTGTATCCCAAAAAGCCTATCATCTTCAACCCTCCTTCTTGGTTAAAACTATGTCAAGCAAACCATTTACATATCTTACCCAAATATTCAAATCTTCAAAAGATAAAGGACGAGAAATTGAATTGCTATAAGCTATATAAGAATGTTTTTTGCTAGTTTCTCCATACGTTACATGGAAAATATCTAAACGACATTCTATCCATGCAATATTTTCATTCATGTCTTCTTTATAGTTTAATGTTAATTCAGGATAAGCTTCTGTTTCAGCGTCATATTTTCCTTGTAACTTTATGTTATCATAATTTTTTCCAACTTGTTTAAAATCCCTTCCATCTACTTGCAAAGTAAAATCATCTTTAGAATCAAAACCGCTCCAAGTTGTAAAACCATATTTATTAGTTTCAGAATCGTAACCAGGATAATAACCATTATCAGAAGTAAATCCTGCGTCAGGGAAAGTGCTAATACTTGGCTGAATATTTTTTAAAGGACTTTCAACATGAATAAATCCTTGTTCACAATTATTTTCCAAAAACAATAAACTATCATCTTCGATTGGGTAACTAATAGTAATATTTTTTTGAGAACGTTGAGAAAAAGTTAAATTAAAGCTAGTATTCCCTATTGCTTCAACCGAATATGTTCTTCCTTGCTCAAGACCAAAAAAGGTATATTCATAACTAACTTCCTCGTTAGGTTCCATATTAACAAGATAAGTGTACTGTAATCCAGAAGTGTCCACTATTTTATTTGCTTTTACGTCATATAAATTTAAAATATAACTATCAAGAATTTGTGTCTCTCCTGTTTGTTGGATTTCTGTTTGTCCTGTATCATAAACTAACCTTACTGTTTGTGTGGGGCCATTAAATTCAGCTAAATCACTAGCGACAAAAGAAGGACGAAAATAAGGTTCTCTTCCAGTGTAAAAAGTCTTAGCAATAGACCACTCAGATGTTTCGGAAGCATTAGATGTTCTTACTTGGCAAGACCAAATGTCACTACGAACAGGAATTTTATCCTTTGCGTCAAAGCTTACTACTTGAGGACTTTGATTATAAGTTCCAGAATAAGTATATGAAAAAGAGGCGCTAGTTAGCGATGTTATCTTTACTTCATAGTTTGTCGGCTTATTGCCGCCAGAAACAACAAATTCCATATAGAAAGGAAAAGTTGTAGGCTGAACATACAAACCACTTACGACAATAGAATTTAATTTTACAATTACTGGTGTATACAGCGCCAAGGAATCACCTCCTTCAAATCAGAATAAACGCTTGGCTCATTTGCCCTTGTGGAACAAAAACTTTTACACTAATTCCCTCTTTAACATCGGATTTTTTGCCGCCATACACAGGCAAATCATAAATTTTGTTTTTTACCTTCACCTTCAAAGATGTTCCATCTTTTACAATAATACCTGTATAAATTTGAGTATTGTTTTCTTCTACTCTTTTATTTACAATAACTTCAATAGCATCTAAAAAATTTTCAACATTCATAAGCTACCTCATTTTTAAAAGGGGAGCCGCAAGACTCCCCTTTTAAACTTATCTTCTCTTGTAAGCTCTTTGATTCGCAATATTGATTACTGCTTTCACAAAATCTTCGGCATCATTTCCATTTTTAACATTAGGGAAAGACATTTGAACTCCGTTCATACTTATTCCACTTTGAGTATTATTTACCAAACTTTTCAATACCGAATCAGGAGTCAAAGCACCCCAAGCAAACAAATTGCGAGTTAAATCATTAGGTATAACACCGTCGCCAGAACCCAATATACCTAATTCTGGGCCTTTTTCTCCTAGAAGACTTAATCCAGGATTAGTATTTTTTTCAGTTCCTTTTTCGTGTTTTCCAACACCTGCGACAGTATAAATATTACCATTTTGATTAACTGTAACTGAACCGTCATTGTTTTTAGTCCAATAAGAACCATCACCGCCGGTCAATGTAGCGTAAGCTTTAGCGTTCTCAATAAAGTCTATACCTTTTTGAGAAGTGATATTATACGCTCCGCCAGAAGAATTATAACCAGTATATCGTTTTGTTTGACTACCGCCAGGACTTTGACCTGGTTGACTTATTGGTTTCTCAATTAGTTCAGACTCATAAGTACCGTCAGATTTTACTTTAGTAATTTTATAAGTGCCGCCAGCGGTAACAACATTGTCACCAACTCTAAGTCCTCTGGGTGCCTTGCCGTCATTTCCTACAGAAACCGTAGTGCCTTTAGATTCAGACCAGCTCACATCGGAAGGTGCAGGGTCATATCTAGCACCAGTTCCTTCATAATCTTTGTTAGTAATGTTATTTACTAACTCAGACTCATAAGTACCGTCATTTTTAACTTTAGTTATTCTATAAGTTCCACCAGCAGTAACAACATTGTCACCAACTTTTAAGCCACTAGGAGCATTGCCGTTTTTACCTACTTGATAAGTTCTTCCGCTAGATTCGGTTTTAGGTGTTTCTGTAGCGCTAGAAGCTTTGTCATAAGTGCCGCCACGAGAAGCATATTCTTTTCGAGTTTCGCTACTGATTTTTTTGGATTCATAAGTCCCATCTTCATTAACTTTAATAATTTGGAACGTTCCGCCATCAGTAACTACCTTATCACCAATTTTAAGCCCTTTAGGAGCTTTACCATCTTTACCAGCTTCGTATGTTCCAGCTCCAAAGATTTCGCCCTTGTCAATACGCTCTTGCATATTTTGAGCATCTTTAAGCTGTCTCATATATTCTTTGTACTCAGAAACAAAATTAGAAAGATTTCTAATACGAGTGTCCCAATTCATCTTTTCAGAATTTATACCAAATTCTTGTTCGATAATTAAGCGATTTTGCTCTTCTTGATAATCGTCAACGACATTCTCCCACTCGTCTTTATATTCTTCCCACTTGTTTATCTGTTCTTCAATATTTTTAACGGCTTCATCTTTTAGCTTTTCAAGACGGTCTTTCTCATCTTCTAAGGCTTTTTCACGTTCATAGCTTTCAAGATTTTTCTGCGCTTCGCTAATTTCATCTATATCATCTGCATATTGGAATCTACCATCTTTGTAGACATAAACTTTCTTTTGTCGCGCTTTCGCTAGTTCATCTTGAAGCTCTTGTAACTTGATATTGTCTTCAATTTTATCGTTCTCTTCTTCAAGAGCCTTTATTTTTTCGTCATAATAATCTTCCCAATAATCTTTTTCTTCATTAAGGTCATCAATACGACGTTGTGCGTCTTTAGCCACTTGCTCAAAGAGAAGTTCATACTTTTCTGTTTTGTTTTGAAGACCTTCTTCAAGTTCTTCATAATAGTTCTGCCACTCTTCTTTAGCCTTTTCTGCCGCTTCCGTTGCGGCATCTGCAATAGATTGAAATAGGTCTTGTGCATCACCTTCAAGACTCCACCAACTGCTTTGAATTTCCCGAATAATAGTATCATTTTCATTGATACCTAATTTACGATAATATTCAGCTTGTTTATGAAGTTCGGCTTGCATCGCCCTAATCTGAGCAATTTGCTCTTCTTCTGTTGCGCCGTTCTTTTGCATTAGGAACAATCTATGTTCCATAATATCAATTTGCTCAGAATAAAGTTTATTCTGTTCTTCTAATTGCTTAGTAAAATCTTCTGTACGTTTATTCTGTGCATCAATAACAGCTTGAGCTAAACCTGCTCCAGAACCAATCTTTTTACTAATTTCTTTTGCTTGCTTTTCAAGGTCAGACTTCTTTAAGTCATAATAAGACCCTTTGGCAGTTTCATATTGTTTAGTAACAGTTTTAGTCCAGTCAGCATAAGCATTATTTACTTTTGGTAATTCAGGTTGTCTATTCTTGTCAAAGTCGCCCCAATGAGTCTTTTCAGAAGTAGACAGTTTGCTAAGTAACTGACGTGTAGTATCATTATTATATACCTCTGCGCCAGAAGGAAGTTTGACAATTTCTGGGCCTTCTTCACCAACGAGGATAGTGCCTTCCTTAGTGACAGTACCGCCGGTAGCCATGCCGTGAATAGTATCAATGTATTGAGCGTTAGAAAGAGCGCCACTCCCAGCAGAAGCCGCACCAGACGCAGAAGCTTTTAGATTTCTTAATGCCGCCGCCGCCGCATTAGCTTTACCGACAATAGCAGTCAGGCTAGAAGTTAAGCCATTTACATTTAAGGTAAGATTACCAACACTTCTCGCAGATGTCGCGAAGCTTCTTAATGCCGCACTCGCACTATTTGCCGCAGTTGCTACTTTCCTTAACGCGCTAGAAGTTCTATTTGCTGGCCCAGCAACTTTGCCTACAGCAGAAGAGGCTTTAGACGCACTAGAGGAAATTTTACTTAAAGTAGCCCCACAACTAGACGCAGAAGTAGCCAAACTAGCAACTCCTGCACTAGCCGAACTTGCCGCGCCAGAAACAATACTGAGAGAAGTAGATAAAAGTGCGCCACTCCCTGCCGCAGAAGATAGATTGCTTGCAATAGAACTAATATTGACAGACGCTTGAGATGCCGCCATGCTAACACTATTCATACTGCCAGCAATAGTTAGCATACTAGATGCCGCATTGCTTAGAGAAGCTGTAGCAGTTGTTACATTAGCCGCAAAAGTACCTAATGCAGTCCCCGCATTTCCAGAAGCAGTACCTAGACTATTCATGTGAGTAACAGATTGACTAGACTGCGTAGTAAGAGTGATTAGCGCAGAAGCCGCATTATGAGCGCCATCAGTGATGCCAGACATAGCATCAGAAGCACTTGTCGCAATAGAAGATAGAGAAGTATCTACTGTTGTTGCGCTAGTGCTAAGATTAGTCATGCTTTCGCTTACTTGACTGACAAGAGTATTTACCTGGACAAGCGTTCCTTTAACTCCAATAAGAGAACCACTAACAGCAGTCAAGCTACTTGACGCATTAGAAAAAGCTTGTGCTAATCTTTGTCCTGCGTCACCTGCCGCTTGACCAAAATCAGCAATGCTACTTGCCATTTTACCTGCAACAGTATTGATACTATTGAAAGTTTCGGTAACGCCAGCAGTTTGAGATTTTAAATTTGCAAAACCGCTAGAAAGTCCTGTTGCGCTATCATGGGCACCATCTAGCGCCGCTTTAATATTGTCTCTTAATACTTGACACTGTTGAGCCACTTCTACAACAGCATCACCAACAGACCTTATATTATCAACAGTGGTTTGAATAGATGTAGCCATACTAGAAAAATTGCTACTAACAGAAGTAGACATGTTTCCTAGTCCCTGATTCACAGTACCAATAGCAGTAGAAATTTCTACAATTCGTCCCGCAAAATCAGTAAAATTAGAAGAAAGAGTTGCGGCATCTCCTGCAAATTTGCTAAACGAATCACCAAGTCCATCAATCAATCCTGAATATTTTTCGATACCAGAAGAGAATACATCAAAAGATTCGGCAATATTGTTTAAACCGCTTGTATCAACTTGAGCAGATTCAACAATTCTTTGATTAGCTTCTTCAAACTTTTCTGCCGCTTTAATTGCTTCTTCGCCTATTGTTTTATAAGCATCAGAAGCACCCGCAACATCTACAGTTTGAACACCTTCGTCAACGGCATCATTTACCGCTTGTTGGGCTTCACCAACTTGCTTTGCACCTTCTTTAGCGTTTTCGCCAAGTTGCTTGTAGCTAGTTCCAGCGGCTTCCATTCCTCCGACAGCGCCAGATAACAATTCACTAGCACTACCAAACATTTTGCCGCCCTTTTCTGCTGTTTTACCGCCTTCTTCTACACCTTTGCCGCTTTCTTTTGCCGCTTCGCCAAAATTAAATCCTTCGCCTCTCATGCCTGGGCCAACAAGTTGTTTGTTATTGATAATATCAATCCACTCAACCCACATTTTGGCAACAGTATCGCCATCTTCAGCCGCTTTTCTTGCTTGGTCAACAAGACTCTTCATTGCATCGGTTTCAAAAACCTTGGGGTCGATTTTGCCGCCTTCCATAATGGTTTTCATTACATCGACCCATTGTTTTGCGGCTTCATCTCCCTCTGCGGCAGATTTTTGTAATTGTTCACTAAATTGAAGCGCACCATCACCATTTATGTCAAACTTAGCTTCGTTAAGCTTGTCAATAACAGAAAGAATTTTTTGTGCGTATTCATCACCGTTATCTGCGGCTTTTCTAAGATTATCTATCCAAGGGCCAAAAGCATCGTCTTTAAGATTAACAAAATCTATTTCGCCAGACGCAATTCCTTTAATGGTTTCCATTAACTTCTTTGCGCCTTCATCTGTTGATTCAGCAAGAGTTTTGCCAAATCCTTCTGCAAAATTGGAAGAATCAGTTAAAGTTTTGCCAAGCTCTCTTGTCTTTGCATCAACCTTTGAAATATTATCTGCGCTTTCTTTCTGCTGGTCAGCCGTATTAGCATAAGCTTCTGCCAAAATTTTTTCTGCTTGAGCGGCAGCATCAGTAACTCCAACACTTTCGAGTAAAGCTTGAAGTCTTTCTTTACTTATATTGGAAAGTTCCGCTTCACTCATTTGAGTTAATAGCATGTCCTTCACAACTAAAGACATTGCGCTATCATAGTTTTCAGCAGTAACGGTGCCGTCAGCAAACATCGAATTTAATTGGTTTATTCCTTCTGAAGCAACACCAGCAGAACTTAAAGACTGAAGTGTGGTAAACACAGTTGAAAGTTGGTCGTCTGTAAGTTTCCCGCTTTCATTTAATTCTTTGAAAACATCCCCAACAGAAGACAGAGCATCCTTTACGCTAGTAACAGCAGTTACTTGTTCAGGAACACTAATTTCACCATAAGAAAGTAATTCAAATTCAGGGTCTAGTTTTCTTAGATATTCGTACAAGTCTGCCGTACTTTGAGTCCAATCGTCCCCAGCACTTACAGATTCTTGAAGTTTTTGCTCCCAAGTGGCTAAAGTTGCTGACAAATCTTTAACCTTTTGATTTACTTCTTCTATTTTATATTGCTTACCAAAAATTCCGTCTTCTTTATAAATATCAGAACCAGTTTGCACCATCTTTTTTTGCAAATCTACAAATTTTTGATAGTCTTTTAGCTCTTTCTGATAATTTGGCGTATAAACAGATTCTAGTGGCCCCTTACCTGTGTCTGCTCCCACATAAGTATGGACTCTTCCTTCTTCGTCCTGCCATTTTTGAGAAGTATCTTCGTCAGGAGTATCAGTGCCATACAGTTCCATTTTACGGATTCTTTCTTGAGTTTCATCTAATTGATTTTGAAACTCCTTCAATCTATCTTGCCAAATTCTAATAAAACGGGGGTCTGCTCCACTTTGCTGAAGTTCTTGAATTTCTTGAGCGCATGAATCTATGCGTCCTTCTAACTCGTTGGCTTCAGTATTTAATTTTCCTAGTGGAGTTTCTTCTTTTACTATTTTATAAGCTTGTTGAATACTAACCACTAATGCCGCAATAGCCAATGAAAGTGGCAAAGCCATATCAGCAATAGAGGCAAGTCCACCAGAAGCGGCTTTGCCTGCTTCTTCTCCTGCTTCTCCAATTTCTCCTAAAGAATCTGTAACGTCTCCAACAACATCGCCTATATTATCAGCAGTATCTTGAAAATCTTCAAAAACATTTTCCGCATCTTTGATGCCATCGGAAAAATTACCAAATTTATTACCGACATCAAACAAATCATCAAAATCATCTGTGATGTCTCCTGCTGTATCTCCAATATCTTCAAGAACATCAACTACGTCAGATGCTCCATCACCAAAATTACCAAATTTATTACCGACATCAAACAAATCATCAAAACTGTCAGAAGCAGTATCAGCAACATCTACAATATTCTGAACGGCATTTTCAGCATTTTGTATGCCATCTCCGAAGTTACCAAAATTATTACCAACATCAAATATTTCATCAAAATTTTCAGCAACATCTGAAACAGAATTTACAGTATTTGAAATAGTATCTGCCGCTGTAGTAACAGTATTAACCACATTGGATGCAGAATTTGCTACATTACCAATCGTGTTTACTGTATTTGAAGCGGCACTAGATATTTGATTGAAACCATTTACAGCGGCAGAAGTGCCATCGCCCAAATTTTTAAACTGTTCAACAAATTTACTTAAAGTTGGAACAAATTTACTAATACCACCAGTAAGAACACCAGTAAGAACGCCAAACTGCGTTGCCACTCTGCTAATATCACCTAGTGGCCCTTCAGAAGTCAGTGTTGAAAACACACTATTAAGTGTATCCAATGCAGACTTCATTGCATCGGAATTTAAAACAGAAGTTGCAAACTCCTGAAATGTTGATTTGAGGTTTGAAAGTTTTCCTTCAAAACTCTCCATATATCTTTCATTCTCTTGAGCGGCTGACCCTTGAGAATTAAGTGCTGTTTCAGTCGCGGCAATAGCAGTATCGAAATTATCCATAATTGCCGCAAGATTCTGGCTCTGATTAGCCGTTATTAACTAAATTAAATGTTTTTCAACATTTCTAATTTTTGACTATATCTTCACTATCTCATTAAATAGTGTCAGTGCGCTTCGGATTGCTCCTACTCTACTCGCTTCGTCCGCTTATGCGTCTTATTCTGCCCATACTATAACACAGACAGTTACATTTATCAAGAACTTTTTCTTAATTGCTTTCGATAGTCGATGAAGGTTATACCGTATTTCAACGGCATCTTCCCTGCGGATTAACCATATATCTTTATCTCTTTTACAATCTCTTAGTTAATTACTCTAAGCCCCTATCTATGTTACCATGATAAGTTTGTGTATAAAACTTTAGGTTGTCCCCGTCAATTCACACTGAACAGGCGCTAACTTTAGAGTCCACCTGCTTGAACGTTTAAGAAATACTTTTTTTGGTCTTCGTCCAAAGTATTCCATTTACCAGCCAAATCACCTAGCGTATCATACAAAGAACGAAGATTGCCTTTTTCATCTTTAATTGCAATTCCGTGGTCTTTATAAAATGCAATTAGTTTTTGACCTGTGCTTGAACTGTCATCAAGAATTTGATTATATCGAGACTGTACCGACACCAAAGCTCTCGATACTTTGTTGCTGTTTCTAGTAATTTCTGTACCTGCTGTTAGAAGACCTAGTGTTTCCTCGTAGGTAACGTTGCCAACAGCCATCGCAGAAGAAGCGTTACCAATAGATTGAGACAAATCACTAGAAGAAACGGCATAGTTATTACTAACAGAATTTAATGCGTCCACGACGTGCGTCGCTTCACTAGCAGGTTTATTAAATGCTTTTAATTGAGAAATAATAAAACTTGCCGCGTCACCAGCACTCATAGCATCATCTGCTACGTTTTGGAACATGGTTGCGATTTTTGCTAAATTTGCACTTTCGGTATCTGAATAACCAGACTTTTTAAATTCCTATCTATTAAGCAGTGTCGTTAATACTGCTCAGAGTAAAAAGACAATATTTTTTCTTTGAATGTACCATCATCTATTTGCCAATAAGGTATTCTTAATAAAGGTACATGATGAGTTTTGCAATAATAATCTTTAATTTTATCATTTTTTTGAGTTTCTTTAAAATATTCTTGAAAATGCCTTCCTCCATCAACTTCTATTAACTTTTTGTTTTCTTTGTTGAAATTCAAGCAAAAATCAAAAGGAAGACATCTTTTATTACCCCTACAATCAGTTATTTTAAATTCTCGTTTAAAAGGAATATTTTGTTCTTTTAAAAAATCAGCGACTATTTTTTCCAAACTGCTTAATTTTCTATGCCCAGAAGCATCATAACCACCTGTATTTAATGCTCTAAATTTTTCAATATCTCGCAAAAAATTATTTCTACAAACAAAATATTGTACACCAAAACTATCTTCTATTAAAATATTAGTTTTATTAAAAGTCGGTTTATTATATCCTTTTATTTTTTTGGGTTTTATATTTTTAATAGGGGTTATTACTTTAAAGCCTTCTTTTTCAAAATCTTCTATGATTTTTTCTAAATCAAGCCTACGCTCCTCCCAACTAGCGGAATGGGCGCATTTTGTACAAAGTCCTGGGAAAATTTGTCGTTTTAAAGTATCCCACTTTACATCGTAACGAGAATTACATTTTCTGCAAAAAATACTCACGACAATTCTTGTTTTTCCTGATTTTTTTATATTTCTAAAAGAAATCAAATGAATTTTATTATCATCACAAAACTTATAAATTTCTTGTTTTGTTTTTTCTTGCATTTTTTACTCCTTCTTATACTCTCGCATAAGTTTAGACTATATCTTCATCCTAAAAAAGGATGTGGGGCACTTCAAGTTCACTTGAACCTTACAGATATTATTTCAATCTTAGTCGTTGAACCATATTTTTAAATCAATAAAAACTGGATGCTGATTTGCCAATTCTTAGCGTTGTTACTCTTTGGTAGCTAAGACTCTAAGGTTTGTTTCAGCAATTCACCCCATTCACTTACTTATATTACTATAAGCTCAACCAAATCATAGTTGCAGCATCAACCATCTCGGAACCAGTGCGTCCAACTTCTCGTCCCATAACTTGAAGCTTCTTAACGTACTTATCGAGACTGTCACCCTGTAAATCTGATACCTTTTTAAATTCTGTTAGTGATTTATCAACAGTTAAAATTTCGTTAGCAAAAGACTTGAGAACTCCAATACTAGAGTTCCATACCATGTTTGCTTCTTGCAAAGTTAATCCAGATGCCGCCGCACTCTTGTTCATAGAATTTAAATTCTTTGTTGCCGCAGATGTATCAAGACTGACTTTGCTTCCTTTTCCTGTTACTTTTTCAAGTTGAGATTGTATGTCAGAAGTATCAAGCTCAACCCCTACCAATATCTTCCAATCAGATGAAGCCATAGAAACATCTCCCCTTTCAACTCTGGAAGCGTCTCTTTTTGATAGCCCCTACTCGCACCGCGCCAATCAGAATCGCTTCGGCTACATCATCTTGAGATTTTTTTGAGTTAGGCCCATTCCAAACAAGTTCAAGATTAAATTTCTTATTTGCTAACTCTACAGCTTTTTCTTTAAGAACTTCTCTCTTTGTATCTTCTCGTCTTCCAGTAAATATTCCCAACTCGCTTCTCCATTGATTTGGAAAATAATATTTCATACTCAATCCAAAAAAAGAAGCGAGTCCGAGAACATAACCCTGAACTGCTCCTAACATCATCAATGTTTTTGTCCCCTGTTTCTGTAAAGGAACATCTTCCATTACAAGTTCAGTAGGACTATATTTTTTTATAATTTCTGACAAGTATTGACCTTGCCAAACTAATCTTTCGTGCCATTCTAACTTACTAGGAGGTTGTAATGTAGTATAATACACAAGCTCTGTATCATCAAATACCGCAACCCCTGTTGAAGTTGTACTGGCGTCTAAAGCAATTATTTTCATTATACTAAAGGCAAACCTGCTCCTCTTGCCGCAGAAGAAAACCAACCATCTAATTGTGATTCAATCATAGTCACCAACGGTTCCCAAGCGTCTCTTGCCGCTCTCCAATAACCATCACCAAACAAGGGGCCTGATTGCCCTTGATAAATAATGTCTGCCATATAAGATGCCGCAGAACCCCATTCGGGAGAACCGTGACTGTACTCACCATCATAAGAAATCGCACCTTCATCATATTTAAAAGTAGCACTAACATCTCCGCTTCCGCCGCCATCTTCTGACTTCCAAGCGTTATAAAACTGCTTAGTACGACTATAATACGAAGGACTCCCCGCAGAATATACATAAGATTCAATCATTTGTTTATTGGTTTCTTCTATCTTTTTCATAATATCACTCACTGCCGTTTTCAGCGCTTTTAATGCCGCGCTTCTAAGCGCCGCCTCCGATGTAAAAACAGGCATTACTTTACTTCCTCTAGCTTCTCAGACAGTGCAGGAACCATTTCAAGAGCCTTGTTAATAGTTCTGCCTAGAGACTCGTTAAAAGCAACGGCCTTGTACACAAGCTTCAAATTCTTAACATGATTTTTTACTGCGTCAATAAAACCACAACAAAGTAGCTCATCATGTCCATATTCTTCAAATTCTTCCATGCTAATATCTACAGCATAGCAAATTACCATTGCGTCGATAATAGTTTCTCTCTCTGCCCATTCTGTAAATTGATTTACAGTATTAACAATATTTTGAATTTGTGAATATGTAAGATAAGGCTTAACGCTCACGTCATATTCTTTAAGCTCAACAGGAGTAATTTTTTTTACATTCATCCTTTTAATCCTTTCATTAGAATTTTACAAATTGTGTAGCATATAAAATTCCAAGTCCTAACAACGCTACAATCCAGGGGAAGTTCTTCTTAAAGAATTGACTAATGTTAAATGAGTTATCATCTTCAATTTGTTTAATTCTTTTAGACACAGAGTCAAAATGAGCATCTGTGGTAGAAGAAACCTCCTCAACTTTATTTTCTAGCGCAACAATATCATCTGACTGCTGACTTAAATTATCGTTAATTTGAGTCATGGCAATTCTAACATCAATCATAGTTTCTGTTAGCTTTTGATAAGCGGCAGTATTTTGTTGAACCATTTCTTTAAGAAAAGGTTGCGTAGCTTCAAGTTCAGTAACTCTGCCGTTAATTTTATCAACTTTATTTTCTAGTGCTTGTATCATCTCTTCTGGCATTATTAACCCTCCTTACATAACAAGAATCCATTCGCCATTAAGTTTTTTAACATTAACAACTTTAGGAACCTCTTCATAAGGGTTGCGAAAAGAATAAATCTTTCCTTTAATGTCAACATTGATTGTTTTCTTATTACTGGCAACAACCACACCTTGATTTCTCCCTACTTTAGGAATATAATTTTTGGCTTGTTTGCACTGTGTTGGCATGGAGTTATTCGGCCTCCATCCATGTATTTTGTCGCACCAATACATCCAAGGACAATTATTACCAGTAATTTTACAAATATTTTGACTTACTACATATTCGCACATAGTAATCACCTCAGTATTAAAAAAGGAGGGCATATTTCAGCCCTCCTTAAATAATTTATTATTCTACAGTGATTCGTGCGTAAGCAGGGTCAAGATTAGGATGATTGCCCTTTAGAGTTACACTAACAATAGATTCACCCTTAGTGGCTTTAGCCGTAATTTGACCTTCCTTACCTGCTTCATTAGACACTTCAACAGAAGTACCAGTAACAACAGCAAAGGTAAAGTTATCATTGCTCTTAATCTGTGCAGCGCTAGAACCAGAGAACACAGCGCGAACAATTAGAGTTTCTACCGCATCAGAAGACATCGTTAGCTCTGCGTTTTGAACAGCTAGAGCAACAACATTATCTTCCCAAGACTCACCAAAAATTTCTTCGGTCATAGTCCCGTAGTAAGGCTCGTCCTCGCAAGTATCAGTAGAGGTAACAGCTAGGGCCATACCAGTTAGAGATACAGTTGCGGCAGAAGTGGAATTTAGAGATAGTTCTTGAGAACCATCCATTTGTAGCCGAGGTATATCAGTAATCAGTCTACCAATCTTGGGAGTATCACTAGAAGCACCAACATCGCCACTAAATAGGTCGTTAATAATTACAACGTGTAGTTCAGCAGGAACATACTGAGTCTTAATGGTGATAGAACGTGCGTTGGGATTTTGCCAAAAATACTTAATACAATAAGTTTCACTCTGCTTAGAAGCAGGAATACTCATAGTGTACTTATTGCCAGCACCCTTGACAATGGTACCGACAGTCCAGTTTTCTTCGGTGGGCTTCTTATACCAACCAATTAGAGTGCCCTCAAAAGCTAGAGGAATTTCAGCTAGTTCAACAGTACCAGCAGTCTTAACAGCAACGTCAGACTCTTCGTTGATGGACAGACCACCCTGAGTAACAGTAGTACCTAGTGCAGCAGCCATGTATTCTAGGCTAAACATGGCGTCAGTAAGAGTGACACTTAGAGAAGAGTCATGGAAATACTTACCCCAAAGAGCGTTGCCAGCGCCAGCTCTAATCTCTTCACTCGTAATATCAAAGCTAAACGTAGATTCGGTTAGGGTTTGAGCAACGGCAAATAGTTCGTTACCACGGAATAGCAGGGCCTTACCGACACCAGCAAGGAATTTCTTCATCCTAACATCATCCTTTCTTATTCAAATTTATTTAATATATTAGTATAGTTATCACCCATAGATGTATTAGAAGAAGTTTTCACTTTTCCGTCTCCACCCATAGATTTGCTATAATCACCAACATCTGTGATATATCCCTCAAATTTATCTTTCTTTTTCGGGAATAGCCAATGGTCAGCTTTTTCAGCTTGACCCGAATACAATATCAAGGCACGAGTTGTCAGAAATTCAACTTCTCCAACAACTTCACTAAATAAAGCATCAAAGCTTCTTAATGTCATTTCTAAAAGGTCTTTTTTTAGAACGCCTGTGTGAGCAGTAACTATTGCAATTCTTCGCTCTAAATTAGGTGGTTCCTTTCCTTTTGCCTTTAATTTGTCCATGTCTTGCATTGCTTTTTTTAAGTCTGGGTTAATATATTCATCATCATATCTAGCATCATTTTGATATAAAATTATTCGCATAATTTCTTCAAAATGGCTTGGTTTAATGACAATATCGCCATCTTGCAAATAAGGCTTTCCCTTATCATCTCTTTGTAATATAGGGTTTGTCATTCCTAGACATAATAACAATATAGTGCCAAGACTTGTTGCATGTATAGCGTCACTAGGAATTAACACATCACTAATGAATTGCAAATAACTCATTTGAATAATTTTAACATCATTTATTGAGTTCTTATCAATTTTTAGAATTGGTTCACTAGCGCTATATAATGCAGAATCAATTAACTTTACCGGCTTAATTTCTATAATCTTGTCCCCTGCTTTATAAGGAACAGCTTTGTCAAAAGGAAAATACGCAGTCTTTAATAAATCAATATTAACGCTCACAAACATTTTCCTTTCCAGAGTCTCCCATCACAGTAGATAAGTAAAGTGTTACTCCAGCAAAAGTTTTCTGATTACCAATAACATTTCTAGCTAATGCGTATCGACTCATATCTTCGTGAAATACCAATTTACCAACGCCGCCAACTTCGACACCGTTGAGTATCGTAAGAATAGAATTGATAAACAAATCGCCTCGCGCTACTGGCGCACCATCCAATTCTACTGTTGCCATCTTTCCACCAAACAAGAAGTCAAAAGCAAATACTACATTAGCAGTATATAATTGAACAGGATGTACAAAATAAGTATACATTTTTAGAATACATTTTGATTCTGCTATTGCATCTTCAATTAAACTTGTTAGAAAAATATTATAATCCGCTTGCGGCCCATACTTACTAACCAAATCCATCTTTTCTTTAAAAGTAAGATTTGGTTGAGAAAGAGCATTGTAATCAGGATACTTAATAATTTTCCACAAATTTTCTGCTTCTATATCTTTACTTGTAGCAAGATAAGTCATTATTTTATAAGGGGCAGTAGGCAAAGCCGATAAACTATTATACATACATACCTCCTTATCCCATCATTGATACAAGTCGTACACTTACTGTTTTAATAATATCTCGCCCATCTTCTAAATGAGCTTTGATGTTTATATTATGTAACTGTCCATCACGTTTAATACATGTTGCCATAACAGTATTTTTCGTAAATTTCAATTCCAAATTTTTATCTTTAGTTGTTCCATTGTCCAAAGTTGCAGAAATCTCCGCAGAAACTTCCTTGCCATTCACAAAAACTTGAACAACAAAATATGCAGTGTCATATTCTCTAATTTTAGTAGGACATGTCTTCAACTCGATATAAGGCTCAGTATCAACTTCTACTACTTTAATAGTAATAGTTGCTTCTAAATCTCCAAAAATAGCAGCAATAATAGCAGAACCAAGTTTTTTTGCCCAATATCTGCCAGTTTCATCAACAGTTACAATACTATCATCAGAAGAGCGCCACTTTATTTCACGTTTAACATCATCACCGTTTAGTGTAACATTAGCATGAAGTTGCCCTGAACCAGAAGTCGCCACTTCAATGTTATCTTCTGCGATTCTGAGTTCATAATTATATTCGCCATTATAGGCTACTTGCCGTTCAAAGTCATCTCTGGCATGTTTTTCATCAAGGTATAAATCCAAATATAAAATTTGAGAATCTTCTATACCTTTCTTATAAAGCAAAGCATTTTGATAGCCATTCAATTTAAATGGTCTGCCGCCAAGAATATATCTAGTATTAGTGACAAATAAGCGCCTTGTGTCGCTATTAGATTGAACCATAACAGACGCATGGTTGTTTGGTGTCAACACATACATAGAAATTTGTGTAACTGGTGAACCCATATCATATTCTACTACGCATGGAATCTCAAATATACTACCATCCACTGGGTCTACAATTCTTAAAGCATTGTTACATCGTCTTACCAAAGTGTCAGCGGGAATACCTTGAAACTTACTATAAAAATAAGCCAACCAATAATTATCATTAAAACGATAATATAATCCTTGCGACAAACTATGATTGATGTTTCTAAAGAAGAATTGAAGATAATCCTGACCAGAGCGAGAACCAGAAGTAGAGGTAGCAATTACATTATTAACCCACGCCTCTATCTTATGAAAACTTAATTCTCCATAACCATCTTGCTCTTCAATGGTGTAGCGAATACTTGTGTTTTCCCAGTTATCATCTATATATTCTTGTTCTAAATCGTGATACTGTTCATTAGGGTCGCAACCAAATACATTATTATCCAATGTATTTTCAAAATACTTGAGATTAAGCACTTAGCCCTTCCCCCTTTTTAATTAAATCTATCATGTGAAACACAATAGACCGAACAGTATCATGGGGAAGACGGTCGCGCCCATTATGAAGCCCCTGCAAAATTGCAGAGATTTCAACTTGATTTATTGCCTCATAAGTGAAATGAAGTCGTTCCAGATATTTAAGATAGTTGTCTAAATTAACTTCTGTTTCAGGTTTGTCTAGTTCTTCAAACAACAGAAGAATGGAATAAAGATTATAAATTTCTTTAGCTCTTGTCATAAGTACCTCCTTACACTACAAAGTCGATACCAGACAAATCTTCTAATTGATAATCGGTAATTTTTTGATACACCTTTTCACGAATCTTGTCTTCATAAGCTGACTTCTCTTTTAATGCTTGTGCCGCACTATGGCTCTTAAAAGAACCACTAGCTTGTAACTTACCATTAAACTGAGAAGCGTTTCTAACTTCTCTTCCAAACCAACTTAGAATCCAAAAATCACCAAGAATAGAGATTTCAGTATCCGTAAGGTCAGACTTAAATTCTCTATTTTCTAGGTCATATTCTAGTGATTGCCGACATTGAAAGAAATTAGGAATAGCATCAATCAAAAAACCATCCATCTGTGTTTGAAATCTATCCAAGTCTTGATTATATAACTTTCTTAGCTTATAATCATTTACTGTAATGAGCGCACGGTCAATTACAGTGTCAAAAGAAGTGGGCATTATCAACCCTCCTCTTCAATAGGTTCGATAGAAATTAAATCCTTGCGGCACAGCTTACCTAGTTCAATTAGAATATTGGCATCAATTTCTTGCCCATTTAGCTTCTTTTCAGACACCATATCAACAATAACTTGCTTTTGAGTATCATTAGCGTTTTTATATACATCTACTACATGCTTTGCGTTCATAGATAGTAGTTCTTTTAGTTGTGCATCTGTAATTAAATGAGCATACACCGCTTCAAGATTATGTTCCTTAACAAATTGTGCATCTGCAATATAAACAATACCATTGCGGATAGCATTATTCATATTAGACAGAATTGCTTCTGCTTCAGATTCCATAATAGAACGACTATTAAATTGACCTTCAATCTTCCAAATGGTTGTACCTTTCAGAACAAGAGTGCCAGGAACCATAGATACAAACGTAATTTCACGATTAGACTTTGTGGTTTGTGTAGGTTTATCACCCATCATTTGTGCCATCAAAGCCATTTGTGCTTTTAGTTCTTCTAGCTGTGCTTTAAGTTCTTCTTTTTCTTTATCAACAGTAGAAGTTTTTTCAGTCTTGACTTTAGTTTCTTCTACTGTATTTTCTACTTCAGATTCAGACTTCTTTCTATAAGCCATTATTTTCTCCTTTTATAATCCTTTTATTCCGCATATTTCCAAACATACCCATAAGCAGTTTTACGTTTTCCTTGACAACAGTAATAAATATTACTCCCACCATTTTTACTGACAGAACGCCCTGCTTCGTTTATAGATTCATATTGCTTAATAAAATTACCTTCTAAATCATATTGATTAACTAGCTTCATACAGCGATGATGATACTTTTTTGGCGGAGGGTCTTTTTCCCAACGCCACAAATAATTCCCTCCTCTGTCGGTGCTTTTTCTACAACTTTCATAAATCATAGCTTTAGAAACTCCACTAAATTCACTAGCTTCCTGTGCGCTAGAAAATTTATTAAGAAAAACACCTTCTAGGTTGTATTGAATTACTGACAAAGTATCACATTTTTTGTATCTACCAGGAGAATTATCACCTTTTCGAGTCCATTGATAGCCGCCAGCAGACCTTCCGTTCCCGCACAGGCAAAAACTTATAGTTGCTTTTGACACTTTTGCAAATTCTGCGGCTTCTACTTCGGACGGAAAGTCTTTAATAAAATCGCCATTCAAATCATAAGCAGTTACAGGAATAAAACAATCATATACCAATTTTTCAGGAGGCTTGTCGCCAAAATAACGCCACTGAAAATTATAAGCTGTCTTATTTTTCCCTATGCAAGCTGCATGAATTGCTGAATTATTATTTCCATATTTATGCTCTGCATCAACAATAGACTCCCAAGTTTTGATATAATTCCCTTCTAAATCATATTGATTTATTTTTCGACCCACTCCCCTGTATCCATCTCCACCTATTGTCATATTATATCCATTATGAAAAGTATCAAATTTTTCTATATAAAACATTTCGCGAGAATTAAGCGAATCCTTGGGACATTTTTCTAAAATTTCAAAAGAAAAATACTCTAAGCCATATTTCAAAAAAGCTAAATACAAAGCTTTTTTCTTGTTAGGGCCTTTTGTCCAGTTATTAGAATTTTTATGATATTTCCATCGTTTTTCTATGTCAATAGATTGGCCGATATAAGAATGAGTGTTCAAAGTATTTGTAATTTTATAAATGCCACAAATCATTTAATAAAGCCTCTGTTTGGATATTTTTTATTTATTAAGCCTCTACAGTGAAGACACCGGCATGTGCCGCACTTGCATAAACAAAGTTAAATGCGCGGCGATAGGACTGGTTACTGCTCAAATCGGCGTTATCGAAGAACTGATTGCCGTTCTGGAAGCCAGCAGTCATAACACCCTTAATAAGCTTATCCTGAGAAGGAGAAACAACAAAAATCTTGTTGTCAGGTAGGATTAGCTTACCAGCAGGAGAAACGGCGTTGTCTAGCTTCATTACAGTATAACCCATAATGGACTTTAGAAGCTCAATACGACCATTGCCTTCACCATCGACATTTAGACGATAACCAGAAGTGGAATCGGGAATAACATTCATTAGAGCAGTAGCAGAACCACAGATAATGGGTCTTACACCAGAGTTACGATACTGAACAGTTTCACACATCTGAACTAGAGTCTTCATGTCAAAGGCACCAGTAACATTCTGAGCGCCAACAGGAATAGATTCTAGGCCGGTCATTAGAGCGCCTAGAGCATCGTCATACATAGCGTTCTCTAGGGAACGTACAACTAGAGTAAACATATCAGTAGGAGATTCCTTACCAGACATAACACGGAACCAGTCAGTATAAACAGTAATAATATGGTCGATGGGAGCCACAATTAGGTCAGTGTTATACTTCTTCTGTCTGTGAGTAGTTCTCTCACCGTTTGCGCTCAGAGAAACGGTGTAAAAGCTATTAGGCTTAATGGTGAACTTGGTAATATCACCAGGAGCCTGAGTACGGAAATCGGCAAAAATGCCAAACTGAGGTAGAATGGTAGTAGGAATAATAGCATCAATTACAGCATCACGAACGGCAAAATAAGCCCACTGAACAGAGGGATTGCTTGCCCAAGCCATAGAATCAAGACCTTCACGAGAAACGCCAGACTTGCGTTCAATCTCAGAGAAGAAAGCCATATCTAGTAGATTCTTGTTCTCCTGAGACTGTTGCTTGTCACAAAAATAAGCAACTGCGGCTTCGTAAAAATCAGTCTTACCATCGGAGAACTTAATTAGTTCATTACTTAGCATAATATATCAACACTCCTTTCTTTCTATAATTATAGCTGGTTAGCCATGCAACGTAGTAGAACAGTAGGTACAATTTCATTACCACAAGCAATGGAATGTAGACCTTCTACCTTAAAGTAAGCACCAGAGCCAGGAGCTTCAGCAACAGGAGCGGCATACTTACCGTTTGCGGCAGGAGCAACATACTGACCAATCTGAGCTAGAGTGGGTAGAGTTTCACCTACAAAAGCTTCTTTAGTAATTTCTAGCACATCGACACCAGACATAATAGCCTTGATGGACATAGGGCGACCGGCTTCATTATAGAAGTAACGGGGGTCAGACATCATTTGCATTTCAATAGTATAACCAACTTCAGGGGTATTTACTACATATACATTATCGGCCCCAGCCTTTGCGGGTTCAACAATATATTCAAAACCCTTAACTGCACCAGACGTGCTATCGTGATTGATTTCCTTTAGAGTAACTAGCGTACCATTATCTAGGTCGCCACCCGCATAAATACCAGCATGATTTAGTGCATCAACATCCCAGCACATGCAGTTCATCGTACTCACTACACAGTGATTCTTAGCCATATACGAAATCATTCCTTTCTATATAAATTTTATTATTAAATATTTTTCTTTAGGCGTTCCCAAACATTCTTAGGCTCGTCCTGAGATGGAGCAATAGGAGCAGAGAAAGACCAAATACTCTTCTTTTCCTTCTTGCCCTTAGAAGCTTCAAAAGATACGGCTTTAGCTTTATTCGTCCAACCATCAATTTCAGAGAACTTACACGCCATGCCTTCTGCCTTTAGAGATTCAAACTGTTCAGAATTAACAAAGGGCTTAATTTCTTCAAGAGTTGCGGCAACAGCCATGTTTCGCTTCTCTTCTTCGACGCCAGCCTTAAAAGCTCTTAGTTCTTCAAGCTCTTTGTCCTTTTCCATAATAATAGCGTCCTTATCCTCAATGTCCTTCTGTAGTTTTGCAATATCACACATAGCTACATCTTCAGACATCTTCTTTTCTTCGGGTTCGGACATTTTTTCGTCTTCATCCTTATTTTTATCTTTTTCAGAATCAGACTTGTCTTCGGGTGCAGGTTCAGCCATCTTTTCGGGTTCCTTCTTTTCGTCTTCTTCCTGCTTGGGGTCAGACAGCTTTTCAGGTTCCTCAAGCTTATTTAGCTTATCTTTATCTTCCATTTTAGCTTCACCCTCCTTTCCGTTATCATCTAGTCCTAAAGACTTATAGATTTTATTTAGTTTATTGATAACTTCTGTCTCATTATGTTGTCTAGCATAAGCCAGAGCGCTTGGTAGTGCATTTCTATTATACACTACACTATCACCCTTAATTTGCATTACAGGATAACCTAGCTTCTCAGAAGGGGCTTCCTGCCATCCAGATTCAACTTTTAGATAAACATCATTAACAAGACTAGAAGCATTTTTAGCTTCAGTAATCTTCTTTCTTAAATCAGACTTGTTCACATCTGACCAATCTGCATTAGAAAGGGATTCTTTAGACTTATCTACTTTATAACTTTTCTTTTCTTCCATTTGAACTTTCCTTTGATTTGAAAATTGCTCTAATTGAGTAGGATGCTTTTGTAATTCATTAAAGAAACTATTAGCTTCTTCTGAGAACCGAATAAGATTTATTTCTGCATTTTTATCACTAGGATTTACATAACGACCAAGCACAGTTACACCAAAAATATCAAAAGAAATAGGGTTTTCCTTTTCAATATCATCTTCTGCGAATTGACAAGTCATTTCTATGGACACAGCTCTGTGGTTATGAGATTTAAAAGCTTCATAAGCGTTATTAGCATACATTTTACTAAACACTGCATAAGCCCAAGCTTTGGTTACTGGTACGCCATTAACTTCTGTTTCTTCAAACTCGACTTCTTTCTCAACAGGAAAATAACCAATAGGTATTTCATCTCGTTCGTGTCCCATAAAATCATTTCCGAACATTCTTCCTACAAGAAATTGTCCGCGAACTGTACCCGCGTCTCTTCGCAAAATTTCATCTGTAATATTAAAGCCATGAGCATTTGGCCCCGTACTTAAAATACAGACTTTTGCTATAGCAAACTTTTCATCATCATACTCTTGGAAATTCTCAATAATAGAATCATATTCAAAAGAGATTTTCTTTTCCAACAAATCCACCTCCCTTCCCAGAGAGTTATTCTCCAATTTCTTCAATATCAATCCCTAATTTTTTGACAATTTTTAGGGTCTTTTTATTCTTTTTAAACCACAAAGTTCCATCACCGCTTTTAAATTTAGGCGCACAACCGGCTTGATGAAGATAAAAAGCATCATCACCATCTAATGCAATATAATTAGTATAATCACTAGGTTCACCTAATACTACCATTATTCGTCCCCCAAAATCCAAAACGTAGAAATATCATGGTCAAAAGCCATTGCATTGCTTCCATAAGCCTTAATCTTGTCATGTAGCAAGATAAGCTGTTCTACAATATTGTTATAACCTCGAAGAATTTCAATAAGGTCACTGTACACATGAATATCATTATTGTCACAAGAAATTTTACAAACCCCCATGATAGCAATTTGAAATTCAATACTTCTAGCTTCCATTCTTGCAATAATTTCTTCTACGCTATTATAATTTTCTTCTGCGGCAGGAGTTGCACCATACTTAACAGAAATATTATATCGCTCTAAACATCTTGCTCCAAAATCATCAGCCAATGCAGGAAAAGCATGAGCAATGTTTTTATGAATTAGCTCGGCGCTATTACTACAAGCAAAATCAACACCAAGAACTGAAACCATTCTATCAAATGCACGGTTTTCTTCAAAACATTTCTTAATCAGCTCTGTAACGGCTTGAATTGTATTCTCACTTACAATCATATTTGTCCCTCATTATAAATTAGAAAAAATTTCTGGATAATTTTTACGATTCTGACACATTGTTATTATATAATTGCATAAATCAATGCTGTATCATATAAATCAATATTATCAGAAAAACACTGTCTATCCATAGAGTATTGTGTTCATAAAAATTATCCCAAACTTCCACAAAAGCATCTAAAATCTTTTGCTTTTTTGTCACTAATTTGGTATATTTTATCTTCCAATTATTCATCAGGCATCAAATCCTCTCTTGAATCTGAACCAGAATCAGTTAAAGCATCGTCAGCAATTCTAGGTCTACCACCTTCACTGCCGCCTACCTGTTGACCAATATTAACATTAGCCATTAGTTGGCTATACTCATCTACCCAACCGCTAGATTTAGATTCTTGAAGCATCTTTTCAAAATAGACAGGATTATACCCTAATACAGAAGCCCAGGCACTAGGCGGCAACACAAGACCTTTATCAGCAACTTTAGTTAATTGGTCAAATCGTCTGTTTCTTTCGTGTGCATAATTACTGCCATCAAAAATAAAATGGAATTTATACTTGCTAGTCAATCTATTAGCATAAAAATCCATAAAATTCTCAAACTGACCATAAACAGGACGCACAGTATTATAAACTTCATCTAATGCCGCTTGTAATTCTGCGTTAGACATTCTGTCAGAAGAATAAATAACACGACTAATATTACTCCCAAGCCCAGCACTAATAGTTAATTGTTTTTCATAACTGTCGCTATTAGTATCTTGGAATTGATACCATTTAGTGTTTTCTGTCGGAAGTGCCGCGAGTTTAATCATTTCACCTAAACCAAGTTTAGCTTTAGTCATAAATGCACCAACACTCTTTGGGTCAATAGCAAATTGATTAGCTTTGGTGCCACTCTTAGCATTATCAAACAGTCTTAATTCACCAGCAAGAATAGCATGTGCCGCCGCAATGTCTTTGTTATACTGTAAAGCCCCAATTTCTTCGTTTCTTAGAACATCTTTTATATAAGGTGCTAAGAAAGGAACAGAATTAAAATTAGAGGTGTCAAACTTAAAGGCAAAAGCTCCATCACTGGGGTCAACATCAGCCCATAGAGCAAACTGACCATCTCGATTACCAATACTTGCAGAAGGAATATAGGGCGCACCCTTGGCCTCCATAGTACGAATAAAAGTTTTCTTTAAGCTAGGGTCATAAGTATCAATATCTACACCGGCTTGAAGAAAATAATTCATGTTCATTGACCATAAAAGACCTCGGTCAAAATATCCAGTCAACATGCAATATTGTTGCGGCATAACTTGTAAACAATATCTTGCTTTGCGCCCATTACCTGCTTTACTTTTTCTTAACCAAGTAAAATAGGTTTCATTAACAATAATGTTTTGTAATACACGTCTAAATTCAGTTTTATAGTCAAAATGAGTTATAAAATCTTCAATTTTCTTTTTGTCTTTTTCATATTGTGAAGTATTATAATCTGAAACATTTTCTGCATTGATACATACTATTTGCATATCAAAAGACAAAGCATTTGCATAAGATAGTGCAACACGTTTGAATAACATATCGAAATTCATCATATAAGCACTATAATCTTGCAAATTTTGTTCATTTGCTTTATACTCGTTAAGAGCTTTTTTAATATCAATGGATGTCGGAATACTTGAACCATTGTTCAGTTCTTTCATCAACTGATTGGATAACTGAGGATTAAACGCACTCCATCCATATTTCTCACCAAGATAAAGACCCTGTGCAAATTCTACAACATCTCTTACCTCAGTTTCATTTAAATACTTTTCCAGTCTCTACACCTCCTCTCATATAATTTACCATACACATTGAATATCATCAATATTCAAATCGTAATCAAACAACTGTTTATTCCATGCGTTCTCAATTAAGTCAAACACATGATTGGCATAACTTAAAACCACAATACGGTCTTTCTTTTTGTTTCTACGTTCAGACAATATAACTTTGTCCATCTTAATAGTAGTTTGTAGATTGATAGCTTCATCAATTAAATCTTCTGTCTCATTAAATGGCATAAGTTTATCAATATATTGTTCTGAAGTAAGTTCAAAATACTCTCCACTGTCTTCCATCAAAGTTCGTTTCGTTTCAAGAGGACAAAGAAATCTAAACGTATTAGCTTCTAATTGTTTTTTCAAAGATACCCAGTTCATACTATTAAACTCAGTTGTACCAATAATTGGTATAATACATTTAATAGCAAACGGGTCAACAGTACGCATTACCAAGTCTTCTTGTTTTGCAGGTGGAATATCCATATATTGACGATTATCGGTCAAAGTCAAACCATGAGAATCCCAATTATTACCACGCTCTTCACAATCTTGCGGCTCAGTAAGTTTATTATAAATAACCTCGCCACCTGAACGTTGGTCGATAACAACATAATCAGCATCATAATCTGCTCTAAGTTTTTTAATTCTTAATGCCGCACCAAGACCATCTCCACCAGGATATGTTTCAAGATAATCAACATGACGCTCAAAATGATTTTTCTTCCAGTGTCCAGAAATACACATCATAATAGTGTTGTCCGATTTATGCGTTCCTGTTGAATTTGTAAAAGCAAAGTCAACCACAACTAATCTTACTTCGTTTTCATCTTTGGGCGGATTTCTACCTTTGTCTAATCCTGTTAAAACTTCCATATCGGCAGGTGGCATAAAAGCGTTTTCCAACTTCTGATTTTTCTTAAAAGGAGCGAGAGAGAAAAACGAATCTTCATTTTCGCCTACCGCTTCGTTGAGGTATTCAATTCTAAAATTCAACTCAGTGCTATTCTTTTTCGCTCTTTTAATATCACCTATTGTTTTTAATCCGTTGTTTAAGGTAGTAAAAATATCTGCCGCGTAGATATTATATTTGATATGTTTATCAGTATAATACCCAGTAACATACTCAGTAAATGTGCGATACCACCATTCAAATTTATACCCAGAAGAAGTTAAAAAATAAGTTTTCGATTGCTCTACCCATCTTGGATTTTTAACATATATTTGTTTATCTAAATATATAGGTTGTCGAGGATATAACATCGGTTCAAAAATAGAATCAACATCGGATTTCTTTAATAATCGACATTCATCATAAAAGAGAAAATTGGCGCGAGACAATAATGTTATCGTATAAACTTTTTATTTTATACTTCTTACAGTTCGTTTCCTGCAAGTTCGGCATATCTTTTCATCCCACAGGGAGTCGGGAACTCTTGCGAACATTATATTCTTCTTTCAAAGTTTCAGTTCGTATGCTCTGCATGTGACTGCGCTTTTAAACACAGCCTTCCATTCGGATTGGCATTTCAGCTTCCCCGTTTCTTTCCCGATTTGTAACTATTTGTTGCCAAATAGAGAGGCAATCGCTATTTTCTCTTATTTTTTTACATCTTTGTATTAAATTTCTACTTTCAATCAAAGATATTGCTTTATCTAGTTTTCGTTCTAAATAGACAGAAGCATCTTTATATAGACACAAGAAAAAAGTTAATGAATTTCTCAAACCAACAATATAAACTTTGTATGTTTCTTTATTGATTTGACTTTTTAATCTACTATCTTTTCTTTCTTTTTCTACACAATAATAAGATAAAATATTGTGTTTTTTTAATTCTTCCACAAGTCCTTGCGCCATTTTTAAAGAACCTGTTGAAAAAGAAAATCTAAAAGTATTGGTTTGATTATTTGAAATAACAGACCCATTCCCATCAAAATATCCTCTGACAAAAGAAAAGAAAAATTTATCTGGAATAGTAGGAAATTCTAAAGAAAAACTCTTTCTTTGAATACATCCAAGTCTTATTAAATCATTTACCATCTTTACAGAATAAATTCTAAAACTAGCTATTCCATCTTTGGCAGGTATTTTTGCATTTTTTCTCTCTTTTCTTTTAGTTACAGGAATATTTCCTTGTAAAGATTTATTAAATTTTTTCAAATGTAATGAATCTCTCCAGGTTAATTCAATACCAACTTCTGCGTTAGTATCGCCTAAGACAACATAACCATCTGCACAAATAAACCCAAACCAATAAGCTTTTTCTTCTGTATCAATTTTTTCAAAAAAATTCTTGTTATAAAAATATTTATCAGGTCTTTTTAGTCCCAATTTACTTAATTCTGTTTGAATAGCAGATTTTGTTCTGTTCATTTTTTCTGATAACTCGGCATTTGTCATGTTACTAAAATTGTTTTTTAAAAATCTTTTTTCTTCTTCTGTCCATAACTTGTTTTTCATTATACGTTCCTCTCTCGATTTATTTATATAATGTTATAATTGTCATTTACCTCTTGAGCTAGAAACAGGCCCCATCACTTTTAATGTTGAATTATTAAGAGTATTTGTTATAGTCGTTCCTTCATTTGGTTTAGTAATTTTCAAAAAATCTTTTTCATACAAGTACAATAAATAAGGAGACAATTTGTTAATTAACTCCTTGATGATTTTATCTTCTACCATTTTATTTGCTTGCTCGACAGTAGAGGCAGTTATGACAATCCAACTATTCGGGTACAAACATAATGCACACATAGCTGCGATAGCAGACAAAAAAGTTTTTGAAACACCACGTCCTGCTCTGAAAAAGAAAGAATCAGAAACCCCCATTAAATGCAAAGCTTCTCTTTGAAATGGCTTTAATCCAATACCAAGATAAAACTCTGCATAAATTTCCCAATTTCTTCTAAATAAAGTTGTCCACTCTATGGCATTTTCTACCGCTTCATCTTCGATTTTATCTTTGCCAGTAGTAGAACGTATTCGGTCAGCTCTAAAAGCCTTGGTCAATGCTCTAGTATGAGGTCTAGCCATACTTACACCTCAATCCCTGGAATATTAGGATATGTTTTTGTTCCAGCAATGGCATTTTGAAGAACACGGAGATTGTCAGAATTATCTTTTTCAAAACCAACCATATCAAGATACTTTTTTAAATCTTCACATTCAGCAGGTTTTTCAAATTCTATCATGTTAATCTTCGTCTCTAGCAATAAATCTTCTTTAGTTTTTGTATTATTCTCAAAATGATTTAAATTCAAAAGACTAAGTTGCTTGTTTAAAATATCTTGACATTTTGCAATTTCAGAAATATCGCCACGCTCATTCGCTTTTCTCAATCTAAGTTCAGCTATAGCCAAATCTTTATATCTATTTACAGTGTTTATATCTGGGTTAGGAACATTAGACATATAACTATCCAAACTTTGATTTAGAAAAATAAAATCTTCACTCGAAAAACAACCCCAGAATTTTACTTGCTCATCATAATTAAAAAATTCTGAATTAACTTCTTTTGGTTTCGATTCATTTGCTTTCCGAATTTTTATAAAATCAGATAGTTCAATGTCACTCTGCCAAATGCCTCTATAAGGTTTATCAAATTTATCCATAGCATCCATATATGCCATCCAAGGCCGCGAGACATTTCCAGAATTTCTTTTCTGATTAGACATTCGACCTTGTGCTTCTGTCCATGCTTTAGCAATACAAGGAACTCCGGCTCGCATACATACCGTCCAAATAGCTACATTACTATTAAGAGTCGCTTGATATGCTTCTGAATAAATATCATTACAACAAGAGTTACAAAGCAAAACTCTCTTTGTTTTATTTTCATCAATCCGAAATCGCCTAAAACTAGCGGGAACTTTTCTTTTTTGACAGATAGGGCAAAAAATTCGTGAATTATCGTATTCCAACTTTGCCAGTTCTTCTTCTGTCATAGATTCAAGAATCTTTTGTTTTTCTGCCGCCTTTTCAGCTTTCACTCTTGAGGCTAACGCCATATCCTTTTTATCCTTTCTGATTATTTTGCACATGATGCAATATATATTTTCCCATCCTCTCTAGTGGAAAACTAAAGAGGACGAGAAAACACATATTAAAGGAGGAAAAAGACCCTTGAATACTCAAGAGTCTTCTATTTGTTAATTAAGTATATAAGTTTTTTGCCAAGTCTTTTTTCCATCATTTTCAATCATAAAAAACAAAGCACCAGCTTTTGCAATCTTTCTTTGTTTCTTTGAAAAATCATCAATACCCACAATAGATGGAACATGGATAACTTGTTGTTCACCAGACTTGCCACCATAACCAATACTATTTTGTTCGCCATGATGTAAATGACCCGCAATCAAAATATCTATATCTACATTATGATAAGTTTGCCAATAATTGATTTCAGGAACATCCTTCTTACTTCTATCGCCATGATAAGCAAGAATCTTTGTTCCCTTGATATTTTCATAAGCAAACTCTCCATAAGCTTCTACGATAATGTTGGGATTATCTTTCAATCGTAAAGAGATAAATTCACGAATAATCTTGCCAAAATTTTCATCTGCAAAATCCCCTGCCTTGGCATTAAGCAGTCTGATTTCACAATGATTACCACCTAGACAATGATATTTAATTGGCACCTTAATTCGCTTCTGTAACTCTGTGAGCCAAGTAGATATGTAATTAGCGTATTCCAGTGCCGCATCAACTACACCCATTTTAAGGCGCACCAAGTCGGTCATACGCAACGCACCTTGCAAAGCATCTCCTAAGTCAAATACTTGCAAAACATCATATTGACAAAATTCTTCTGCATCCGAGGTTAATTCAGATAATAGATTTTCCATTCTTTGTTTAAATACACTAGGATTATATAGATTAACAGTATGACCAAAAACATCTTTCATGTTAATATCGACACCGTAATGAGCATCAGCTATACAAAGAACACCAACATTATTAGACTTATTATTTTTTAACTCACATTTTTCAATAGGCTCTAGCGCGGGTAGTCTTTTAATGGCGTCAACAATCTGCTCTGTAAATAATTTATCTCTTGCCTTTGCGCGTTGAATTTGATTATATTCAAGATTCACAGTCTGTAGCTTTAATCGTTCTTCTTGAATGTTTTCTTTCAATGCCATAAGGTCAAGTTCTTCTGGGGTCTTGTCTTGCTTTCTTAAAGCTTCATCAACTTCACACAATTCAAGAAATCTTCTCATAAACATATTACATCGACGAGTTGTTTCAGAAGAATAAATATTCTCTCCTAAAATCATTTCGCCCCATTCATCAATATCAATAAGACGATTTTCATAAGCATCAGTTACTCTCTTTGCAAAGGTAACATAGCTTTCATCTTTTTGTTTATCTTGTATCATAATGACCTCTCAAAAATTAGTATTGTCCCCTAGAAGATATACTAAAACTAAAAATTTTAAATTTTTTTATTAGTGTATAACTGAAATAATTAAAGTAAATAAGTGCTAACAAAAAGCGCCACAAGACAATAATCTCGTAGCGCTTTAAATTTAGTTTCTTAAATCAGCCATACATTCTTTTGATTTTCTTTTTCTTGATTCTCTAAAACATTTTTCACCACAGTAAACTTGACTATCTTTTTCTGCCTTAAAGCGTTTTCCACACTGAGGACAAATTTTTCCTAGATTGGCAGTATTCACTTTCAAATTTCCAACAATTTCTCTTCCGAAAGCACCCCACAATATTTTCTTCTTTGAGTTGGGCCGCACAGTATACAAATAAGTTACTAATGTGTTAATCACATAATCAAGACTTTTTTCTGTTGATTTTAACACCTTTTCACGAATTTGTTGATACATATATGTTTCTTCTTTATTTACTCTGTCTTCTGTTGTAGAATTAAATAGATATTGATGAGTGTTCCAATAATCGTAAGTCTTGATAATCTCGCTATCAGAAGAAATAGTAAATTCTTCTTTTTGATTCATTAACATTCGATAATCAAACTTACTTATTGTTTTGCAATAACTAATCCTACTAGAAGGAATAGATTTACTAATACGATTCATAGTTGAATCATTTAACTTTTCAACTTGGTCTTTTGATTTATCTTTTGCAAATTCAAAGAAAGCCGGTAGTTTATTTTTTGTATATGACTTCATCAATTTTTCTATATCTTCTGGTGGCTCTGACAACCATAATGTTTTAGCGTAATCTATCACTTGATTATTTTTCATGCAGAGCCATTTGACAATATTTAATTGTTCTTCTTCAATGACTCCACAATTCCACACCTTAGAAATATTATTTGATACAATTCCAATATTGCCGCCATTATAAGCCGCAATCATTCCATCATACATTGTATTATTGTTAATCTCTTGGCTTTTTGCTTTCTTTAATTCATACGCTAATGGAACTATACCTTTCATATTGCGCTTGGCGACTGTTGTTAATGTTTTATCTTTTATTACTAATAAGCGATCACCGTCACAGTCAAATTGGAGGATGCGACTAATTAAATCTCTAGTGCTAGTATAAATACATTGTGTATTACCAAACCATTTCTCAGTTAATTCATTCCGAACATTCTTGCTAATGGGCCACTCTCTGTAAAGATGTGGACTTCTCAAACAAGCCAACTCTGAGCCATTTCTGAAATTTTTGGTATAGACCTCTCCATCTTCAAGAAGTCCTTTTGGATTCTTTTCACCTAAAAACAACCATTGACAAAAAGCAAACAAATCTGGTGATACAAATTCATATTCACCATTAACTCTAAGCCTTCCTGCTTTCGCTTGTTTGATTAAACTCTTTTTGGTTTGTTTTAAAACATCTCTACTGTAAGGGTCACGAAATAATTCAGGATAAATCATTACAGCCTTTTGAAACCATGATTTTTCCTCATTTTCTTCAACAGCTCCAATCAATTTCATAGTAGTTCTAAAATCTTTGCCTATATTTTCAGCTTCAAATTTAGATTGTTGAGTAATCTTTTCGATTTCCTTATCACTCATATCTGTCAAAGTTTGAAGCATCTGATAATTGATTTTGGCTTTAGGAATATTTTCTTCTTCTACGTTACAGCAAGAAAATTCACAACCATATTTTTTAAAATAATATTTATATTCTTCCCAAGAATAATAAATCTTGTTCAATTTAAACTGACTAGCCGTAAGGATATTTTGAATATTTTCTTTAACAATATCATGCTTAATGCCGTATATATCCTCTACAACAGCTCTACCGCCAGGACAATACTCTTTTATCCAAGATTGAAAATCAAAAGAAACAAGTAAACCTTTTATCCACGGAGCGCGAACCATTCTTGTAGGAGACAACATTGTTATACCACAACCATCTGTATGTGGAATTGGCGTTTCTGTCCATTCTCGCGTAATTTCATAAGTTCGATAGTCAATAAAATCAACATGTCCAAAGACACCTGTTTCAAAATCTGAAACAACAATAGTCCTATCAATGTCAAATTCAGGCCAAGAATCAGTAGCCGAATTATTCAAAGCAAGATAAGCGCTATACTTGTTTACATTCATGCCGCCTCGTCGATTTAATTCTTCAGGTGTTAAGCCACACATCATTTTCTTTTGAATGGCTAAATAAGCTGATTCTCTGACAAAAACTGCTCGTTTTGTTCGTATTTGCCCAGCAGAAGCCGTTAATAGAATATATTTTTCATTATTATGAACAAATCCATTTTTAACAATTCCTTCAAACACTTGGAAGAAAAATACGCTCACAATCATAATATCTTCTGTCAATTCATTAGTTTTTATTCCTAATGCTCTAGTTAAAGAAGATTCAAAAAGAGAAATCACATTTTTGTCTTTCAATTCCTCTGAATTTAATTGTCGCGGCGAAGTATCTTTTAATCGTTCATTCAATAAATCAGTTAATCTTTGCTTTTCTTCCTTTATAACTCTATTAACAGAAGCTTTCTTCCATTTTTCTTCTAATCCCTCTTTCTTTTTCTTTTTCTTCTTATCATCTAAATTCTTTTTTAATTTATACAGTTTCAACAGACGCCTATGAATATACTTCTCTTTGCCTTCATAAAAAGCATCTGTTCCAATTCCATAAAGGTGTATTTGCTTATCAAGCGCCATTAAATCACCTTAACTTTCCGTTTGAAAAAACTGCAATATATATTCATTTGTCAAATTTTTTCCTCCTAAAAACGCTTATTGGCTCCTTTAAACCCAATATTACTATACCATACTTTTTATTTTTTGTCAAGAAACAAAAGCAGAGCCAGATAAAAATCTGACCCTACCATATATTCAACAAATTTCTCCTTGTCTCAACGGCACTTCTCCCGTATAAGCAACAAAAGATTCTCCATACATACTTTGGCTACCACAATCTGTAACATCTTCAGGATGACACAGCATAATAATTCCGATTCCTTCAACAACATCAGCGCCCCAAGGAATGGCCCAATAACCGCTATTTTCCATTGCTTCAAGAATGTATACAGGAGTTCCTTGTCTTTCTAATAATTCTTCCCATGTCAGCATTTCAGGTTCCACTTTATTCATCTCCAAGTTTCTCATAACACCATCCTCCTGGCTCATCCAAAGTATAATACACATTTTTAATCCCCATAGACTTTATAATGCCGCCACATGCTGGACAATATCTAGCCAATCCTTGACTTCCATCTTTTTTAATTCTATAAGTAAATAAATGTGCTTTGCTAAAATCAATATTAGCGCCCCTAGCTCTAATCAAACAGGAACATTCGCTATGAATTGTATTCTTTACACCAGAGCAATTTGGGTCAAATCCTCTAAGAGCATTATACTCTTTTTGTAAAGGCGAAGTTTTTTCGCCTTCATTATAACCAATAGAAATAATTCGTCCTTTATAGACAAGAACGCTCCCCAACTTAGCTCTTTTATTGTTACTATAATGAGAAGCGTTCTTTGCCAGCTCGAAATATTTCTGTACTCTTTTATCGGAAAGTCTCGACATTTTTTTCTACCACTTAATAATCTACAACAATCGTTATAAGTTCTGCTCCTGTACTTACATCTTCATCTTCATATACATAAGACATTAGTTCTAGCCAAGTCATATCATCTTTTTCATAAAAATCTTTTTCGTACATTTGACTTCCTCTATTGCTAAAATTGTTGTAGGACATTTCGTCCCACCATGCCATTAAAATGACACCTCCCTTCTCTTTTCCTCAGAAGCGCCGTAATAAATCAAAACGCAAACTTCTTCAAAATTTGTCGCCAAAATCAATTCATCGTTCTGAACAATCCATCCTAAGTTTTCATCTCCATAAGGCTCGAATTGCTCATCAACATGCCAAAGTTCTGACATAATATCTAAATAATCCTCTTGTTTAATTTCAAAATATCCACACAAATCTTCTAAGGAATACCATTGTTTCCCAAGTTCTTCGACCGAATACACATAAGACCTAAGTTTCTTTTCTACCTTATTGAAATCTATATTATTTTGAACTTTTTCTAAATCTAACAAAAACATATTTTTTCCTCCTTGTTTAAATATATTATATCACAACTCACTTGCTTTGTCAAGTAAAAAATTCTGATAAAATCATTTCATAATCTTCACTTGCTTGAAACGAAATTGTTTCCTTTATTAAATATTTTCGTGTCTTCCCTGTCAAATCATCAAGAGTCGTAGTTGACAAGCATTTTTTCATAGACAACTTATTAACTTGTGACCGCAACTCATCTAAAGAATTTTTGACAACTTCTTCTGAAGTAAAAATCCCAATGCTTTCAAAAAAGAACTCAATATTCTTATGAGTTTTTCTTATTTCTTTGTTACACTCTTCTCTATATTTCGCTCTTAAATAAGGTGTAGCCAACTTGCTTTTTGTTTTTTTCATCTGCTTTAAAACTCTTGCCTCTACTGCAATCATTTCTTTTCCTAGCTCAGAATCAGGCAAAACGGTAAAAAACTTTTGAACATTTCTATCTTTGTACATAAACCCTGTATTCAAAATAATTTTGCCCTCATCTTGCAATTTCAGTAGAATCCTATTGACAAGAGGCCACAAAACTCTATAAAACACGTTCCCAGAAAAAATTTCCAATTCATCTTTCGTGCAATCAATTTTGCTTACAAGCAATTTTCTGTTTTTGTCATTTGTGATGTATTTGAAATTTTTTCCAACCAATCCCAATTTGAATAACAATTCTTTTTTGGTAAAATAAAGAGTCGTATTTTTTTCCAACATCTTGAAAAGCATTTCTTCTATTACTGGAAAAAGATTGCCTCTTCGATTTGGCGAAAACCCTTTTTCTCTTTTTGCTCTAATTTCTTCTGTTGGCCCACAAGATGTTACCACATATCTTGTGGGATTTTTTAACACTTCATAACAGCAGTAATCTTTAAGTTGCTCTAACTGTTTTTTCTTTGCCGTGCCGCCCTTTTGCTCAATCCCTAAACATTTACACATCTTACTGTAAGACAGTTCAATTTTTGATTTTTTTAACTCCACCAATCTTTCAGGAACCAACCCAATCAAATTATCACTTTCTACCATCTATTATTCTCCTTTTTTGACTATTGACTATTGCTGGATGCAAGGCCCAAGTGTTATGGGCCTTGACCTCTAAATTTTTGACTATAACTGTACACAAGATAATATTATTATTCCTATTATTATTCTTGTATACACTTATAGTCAAATTTTCACCTTCTCAATCACTTCCTTTTCAAATCTTTTTTTCTTGCAAACTCATTATAGCACATCTCTTTTTTCTTGTCAATTAAAAATTAAAAATAACAGATAGCCGCAGGACTTCTCGATTTCTCGTTTTCAAGCGGAACGCAGTGACGCGCAGAAACGAAAATCGAAAGTTCAAGGCACGACTGTATTTTTGGATTCGCAGACGTAGCGTAGCGAAGTCAAGAATACACAAAATACAGTCGGCCCCCTCTACTCTTTAATATTATATGTAGTCTTTGTTTGCCCCAGAATCACTTCTACAAACTTTTAGTTCATCAAGTAGTCAAATTATACTTGTATATCTTTCTATGCCTTAAAACGCATTATAAAAACAAACAAAGCTATTTAATCTTTTTTAAAATTTTATCAAAAAAACACTTGACAACCGATTTTTTCAATGATATACTAACGTCAAGATAAATCGAAAGAAACCGGAGGTTCAAATTATGAATCCTTATGAAAAGATGAGTATGGAAGAAATGGAAATTGTGTATCAGGCTTATGTAAAGCAAAACAAAATCAATTCCTTCTTTCAGTGTTATATTGAAAGACTGAAAAGCTCTATTACTTCAAGTCCAGTACATGGAAAAACAGTATGGGCACAACAAGTCAAAGGGCTTGTGCAGTCTGCCGCAACAGGCAACAAGGCAACAGCTAAAAAACTTTATTCTAAGCTTTATGCTGAGTTTGATTTCATTTATGATTGTTCTGTAGGAAAAGATACGGCTCTCTATTGTCGAAACACAGGAGAAAAGTTGCTTATTGTAGACTACATCTGCGATGTGATGCAAAAAGGCAAACAACTGTATGACATGGCTTACAAAATGTTCAATGTCCCCGTAGTAGTGTTAGATAGTTCTGAAACAATATGATTGAAGGAGATTTTATTATGAGCAAGAACATGTATGAACAGCTTCCTTTCTTCGAGCTTAAAGCTCTTTGTGCTAATTATTTAAGCAAGAAAGAATATCACCCTAGCATTGCGGCTTATGTCAAACGATTAAACGAAAGACTGGTAGAAAGTAACTTGACTGATGAGCAAGTTGATGAAAAAGTGAAAAGCAAATCAAAACATCCGCGACATAAAGTAGTAAATAAAACTATTCTTAATGAGATTAAGGATGTTGTCAACAAAGCTATGCAAAATGGCGCAGGAGGCTACAAGAAAGCGTATAACGCATTGTACCACGCTTTTGATGTAAAATATAATACAGAAATCATGGTGTCTGCAAAACAATATGCGACTTCTCAGAACGTATCTATTCTTGTGATAGAATATGTATGCGACATTGAACAAAAAGGTGAAGAATTATTGGAAGTAGCAAAAGAAATTTTCAATTAACACTTGACTTTTGCGACGCAATGTGTTACAATAAGTACAAGGGTTACAGGACTCTACATCCTTGCCCAAGAATAAATTGAGGTGATTTAATGTATACTGGTTATCGTGAAGTTCAGGCATCTGAAGCTTATGAACTTTATCAACATCCAGAAGATAACATTTTAGGATTACTCACTAATGAGTATTTGATTGTAAAAGATGAAGACAACAATGTGGTAGATATAAAGAAATGGGATGGTTATGGCTACTGTGGTATTGATTCTAGTGGCGTTGGCAATAATTTTATCGGAAAAATAAAAGCAAGAAACCTAGAGCAAAAATTAGCTATTGATATGTTGCGTGACCCAAAAAGCAAAATTAAAGTCATTACTTCGCAACCTGGTTGTGGAAAAGATTTTCTTATGACTAATTACGCTTTACATCTTCTTGATAGAGGTAAATTTGATAAAATTATGTGGATTCGCAATAACATCGAGGTTAAAAATACAAATTCTCTTGGCTATCTTCCTGGTTCACAAGATGATAAACTTAAACCTTATGTTATGCTTCTCGCTGACCACCTTGGCGGCGAAGAAGGACTAGAAAGAATGACTGAAATGGGACAGCTTGAAATCACTCATTTAGGTTTTCTTAGAGGGCGTTCTATTCGTAATAGCATTATTTATTGTTCTGAAGCTCAAAATCTTACCAGAGAACACATGAAATTGTTAATAAGTCGAGTAGACGAAGGTTCTGAACTGTGGATAAATGGCGACATGAGGCAGACCGACATGAAAGTATTCGATGCTGATAATGGGCTTGAAGCTATCATTGACCGACTTAAAGGAAATGAATTATTTGGATATATTCAATTAAAGAAAATTGAACGTTCTGCTGTGGCGCAACTTGCAGAACTACTAGATTAAAAAAGGAGTATAAAAATAAATGCTAATGCGTAAGCCCGAATTTTGTCAAGAAATGAAAAAAAGAAAGGGAGTTTCTTACAAAGACGCAAGTTTTATTTATGATGTTTTTTGTGACACTCTAACTGAAGTTCTTGCAGAAGATAATGATGTAGTTCTTTTGAATGTAGGTGTTTTATACATTAAGAACAAACCTGCTTACAGTTCCCACAATCCTAGAACACAAGAAAAAATTAAAGTACCACCTAGAAAATTGCTACGCTTTAGAGAAGCAACAGCCATTAAAGATTTTCTTGCAGGAAAAAGAGATACTTACAATAGAAGAGGTCTTGGTGGCCTAAACGCAAAAAAAGACGAATATTATTCAGAAGACGAAGAAAAAGAAATTTAACATCAAAGTTAAAAAGTTTCTTAAATAAAAAGTTTTTGACTTTGATTACAAAAAGTATGCTAGGGTATGTCTGTATCCTAGCATACTGCATAAACGAAAGGATTATTTAATGGAAAATATTAAACTTTTATATGAACTATGCGAAGAATTAAAAAATATCAATAGTGTAACCGCTAAGAAGGCTTTTTTAAAACTTCATCAAGAAAATGAAGAACTTATCAATTTATTAAAGTTTTTATTAGACGATAAAATTGTAACAGGAATTTCTAAAGCCAAATTAAAAAAGAAAATTCCTGTTATTAGAGCATATTGTCCTAATCTTAAAGCTTTAATGGATTATCTTGAACAGCATAACACCGGACGCGACCAAGATATTTCTTTCTGCCAAAGTTATATGAATCAATATGAAGGTAAAATTAAAGATTTTATTGCTTCAATTATTACAAAGACACTCAAGCTTGGAGTTAATACAAAAACTGTAAACAATGTTTATGGAGACGATTTCATTAAAGTACATCAAGTACAGTTAGGTAGTCCTAAAGAAAAATTAAGACTAAAAAACAATGAAACCTTTTTTCTTACTCAAAAGTTGAATGGTATTCGTTGTACTTATATAAATGGAAATTTATTCTCGCGGCAAGGACAAAAATTTGAAGGCTTTAATGAAATTGTTTGCGAACTTTCTGAAGTTGAAAAAAGATTTGGCACACCTATGGTGTTTGACGGTGAATTGATTCGTCGCAATGATGAAGAATTAAATGACAATGATAATTTCAGATTGACCACAAGCGCAGTTAATGGCAGTGACCTAGAAGCAAAAAGAAGCATTGTATTTAATGTTTTTGACACCTTTCCGCTTGAAGAATTTGAAAAAGGAGAAAGCAAAGAAAATTATGAGCAACGCAGAAAGTGGCTAGATAAATTTGATATTGATTTTGATGTCTTGTTCGGATATGGGCGCAAGGTAAAAATTGTACCGCTTTGGTACCAAGGAAGCGACACAAAAGAAATTGACAAATGGTTGGAATATGCTGACAGCCATAATATGGAAGGTGTAATGTTAAATAAAAACGCTCCATATCAATGCAAGAGAACAACTAATCTTATTAAGGTAAAAAGCTTTAAAGAAATTGACCTTGAAGTAATTGCTGTTGAAGAGGGAGAAGGCAGAAATGCTGGTACTCTTGGAGCGTTAGTTGTCGGATACAAAGGAAATGAAGTAAATGTAGGGGCTGGATACACAGATGCCCAAAGAAAGACGATTTGGAAAAGCAAAGATGATGTGATTGGAAAGATTATCACTGTAAAGTATAAAGACATTAGCAAAGATAAAGACACAGGACTTGAAAGTTTACAGTTTCCTGTTTTTATTGCGCTAAGAGAAGACAAAAAAGAAGCACAGGCATGATGCTTGACAAAAATAATTAAAAATGATACAATAAAATAAAAGGATAAACTTAATCTAGTTTATTAAAAGCAATTAAAGGAGAAAAATTTTATGTCAGAAAGCAACAAGCTACGAATTTTTGAGAATGAAGAATTTGGTTTTATTAGAACAATTACCAAAGAAGACAAAGTTTTATTTTGTGCAAGTGATGTGGCAAAGGCATTAGGGTATGCAAGACCCAATGACGCAATTTCCCAGCATTGTAGGTATACGGCGAAACACCGTGTACCTCACCCTCAGTCTCCTAATAAAGAAATTGAAATGATTTTTATTTCAGAAGGAGATGTTTATCGTCTTATTGTTAGAAGTAAACTTCCTTCTGCACAAAAGTTTGAATCTTGGGTATTTGATGAAGTTCTTCCTGACATTAGAAAACATGGAATGTATTTAACCAACCCTCTTGCCGCAATGCTAGAAGACGATGCTGACGAAGATAAATTCCTAGAAGTGGCACAAAAGTATGTTGCCGAAAAGAAACGCCGCAAGGCATTAGAGAAAGAAGTCGAAAGACTTGAAGGTGAAGTAGAGTACAAAGAAGATGTTATTGTGGGCCTTGTTGATGATATTGACCTTGCGACAAAGCGGCAAAGAATTAACCAAATTATTCGACATGGTGTTACTAAATCTGAAAATTATCAAAAGCGTTGGGCAATGTTTTATATTGAGTTCGAGAAGAAATATCACATGAATCTAAGCATGAGATTTGAGAACCACAAGAAAGATTTTAGACCCCAGCTTAAAAATAAAATTGATTATATTGAACGCGGCCTAAAGATGGTTCCACAAGCTTATGAAGTTTGTTGTAAACTGTTTGAAAATGATGTCGAAGAACTAATGAAAGAGTGGCGTGTTTGCGTTGAAGATATTTAAGGAGTGACACTATGCAAAAAATTGTAGTCATAAATGGTTATCCGCAAGTAGGAAAATCAACTTTTGTGTCAATGTGTTATGATGTCAACAAAAATGTGATTGAGTTGTCTATGGTTGATAGCGTTAAAAAGGTTGCCACCTACGCTGGATGGAATGGAAAGAAAGACGAAAAGGGACGGAAGTTTTTAGCGGCAATTAAGCAAGCCATGATGGAATATGATGAAGGCCCAAGAAAAGCTATTGATAGATATATTCTCAGCCACCCAGGGAAAGTTTGTTTCATCAACGCAAGAAATCCAGAAGATATTCAATATTTTGTTGATAAGTATAATGCAGTAACTTTATACATTGCGCTTGCGCCAAATGTGGGAGGTGGACAAGTATGGTATTCTAATGAAGAAGATATGATTGCCGCATTTAATGCCTATGACTATGAATATACTGTATGGAACAGAAAGATTCCAGAGGAATACAAAGAACAAGCAAGAAAATTTATGGAATGGCTTGATAATAGCACGAAAGAATAAAATACAATCAGGACATCAAGAAAAAGATGTCCTGATTTTCCTTAAAGGGGTTGACAAAGCAATGAAAATGTGTTATACTTAATTCAGTAAAGAGAGGTGATAAATTTGGTTGAATATTTTGACAAACAACAGTTCTTGAAATATCTTGAAGAGAATTGGCCTGAAAATTGGACTGATTCTGACACTGAAATTCAAGAGCAATGGGATTGGGATGTATTTTATCATACTGTAGAAGATTTTCCTTCAGTTGACCCAGGAGAAGCAAAAGAAGATGATACTACTTATGCTGAAACTTGTGTAGATTCTTATTTTGACCCATATCAATTTTATGATTTGATTGTGGAAGGAACTACTCAATGTTGTATTTGCGAACACCCTTTTCCTGTTCAATACAATACAATAGAATTTAACAAAGATGGTGATGATACAGGAGAATGGATTTCTGAAGACAGAATTTTTGAGCTTGAAAACCAAATGGTAAGAGACTTAAAAAAGAAGGTTATTTCTTGGAATTTCTGTCCTGGATGCGGTAGAAAAATTAAAGGATATTGTTAAAAAGGAGAATTAAATGAAAAAGCGACGATGTATTGCGGCAGGACTAATTTTAAGTTCTGTATTAACATTAGGTTGTACAGCAAAAGAAAGTCATTCTATTGATTATATGGCGGCAATTCAGCAGTCAGTAAGTGTCGGTGATTTTGATACGGCAAAGCTATATGAATCTGCAAGAAATCAAAAAATTAAAGAACTTGGCCTCAACTATGACACTACTGATTTCTTTTCTGAGAAAAATGTGACAAAAGTACATGAAAACGTACAGAATTATGTGCAAAATGGGTGCAAAGTGCCGCCAACTCAGCCAGAATATGTAAGATATTTCAGTGATAATGATGTTGTTATGTTGGCTAAAGTAGCTTATTGTGAAGCTAGAGGAATCAAAAGCAAAACTGAAATTGCTTGTGTGATGTGGACAATTCTTAATAGATATGATGCTGGTTATGCAAAAAGCATTAGTGCAGTGATTCTTAGTCCTAGCCAGTTTGCGTATCGTTCTTCTGCACCAATGGTGAGTGATTATGGTTATGACCTTTATGCCCTAGCTTACGATGTGTTAGAAAATTGGAGTAAAGAGCATAGCGGCAGAACTGATGTAGTAAGAGTTCTTCCTAAAGAGTTTATGTGGTATGCAGGAAATGGCGTAAGCAACAGATTTAGATGTCATTATCGTTGTGGTCATTACTATCAATATTATTTGGGGTATTATTATGATGCTTGAGAAAGGAGATTTTACGATGAAGCTTTACAAAGTAGATATTTGTCTTAAAAATGGAGACCATTTAGAAACGGGTTGGTTTGTGGGCAGAACGGCAGTAGAAGTAGCTAACAAAATTCGCACTCAACCAACTGTTCTCCTTGCATCAAGTTATCGCGAACTTGCAGAAACTGGATACAATATGTCTGAAGTACAAGGAATTAGTGGATATAATTCGTCTGAGATTGTAAAATATCGTGTTCAAGAATATGAGGTGATTCCTTGCAGTATCAAGTAATTTTACATTTTGTGAACGGTGAATCTCAAGCTATTAGCGTCGTAGCAGAAGATGAGCAGGAGTGTGTTGCTATTGTTTATGGCAATAACGAAGTAGGTCTTGTAGTTGCTGACAAATATGATGGCGAAGGTGTAATTGCCTATGCTGTTGATAACATTGAATATCTGGAAATTCTGGAGGATTAAGTATGAGCAAAGAATTTGATAATATCATCGCACAATTTTCTGAAGAAATGCTTGAAGAACCCGCAACTTGTAGAGACATCGTGGAGTGTTTGAAAGGATTGTCCGAATCTGTTGATGTGCAAGTTCGCCTTAATTTCGCTATCGAAGAACAACGCAAATTTAACAACATTGCTATTGGCGCAATGATTGACTATTTAGGTCTTTATATTAAGGCTATTGCAGAAAAAACAAATTATGTTTTTGATGAAAACCGTTATTTTGATGATTTTATTAAATTTTTTGAGAAGAGACTAAAGCCTTATAACAAAATAGTTGAGGAACATCAAGATGTACTCAAGAATCTCTAAGAAACAATATTACCTTGAAATTGCAAAAGCCGTGGCGCAGAGGTCTACTTGTCTAAAACGACAATATGGCGCAGTTATTGTTAGCGCTAATGACGAGATAATTGCCACAGGATATAACGGAGCGCCCAGAGGATATAGTAACTGCACTGATAAAGGCTTTTGTCCCAGGATGAACGTGGCGCATAACAGTGGTGACTATGGAACTTGTTCTTCTGTTCATGCAGAGCAAAACGCAATGCTTTCTGCGGCAAGAAGAGATATGATTGATAGTACGCTTTATCTTGTAGGAAGAGATAATGGGAATTGGTTTGCGGCAGAGCCTTGCCCCATTTGTAATAGAATGATTCAAAACAGCGGCATTAAGAATATTGTAACTATTAAGGAGGAATTATATTCATGCTAAAAGAAGAGTATTTTGTGAACGAAAAAGCAGGCACAGTAACTTGTGTGTTGCGGTCAAGCAAACTTGCGGCGGCAGAATATATAAACAATCACTTTATGCAAAACAATATTAAAATTTATTGTGCAAGCTATAACTTTGACGAAAGATTTTGTATGCCAGTTAAATTTGTTGGTCTTGCAAGATGTAGTGAACATGATGAATTTGATGTAGAGACAGGTAAAAGAATTGCGCGGCGTAGAGCTATGGAATTGTATCAAAAGAGCTTATGGAAGCATATCAGTAATATTTATGATTCTATGACTGTTGCAATGGTTGAAATGGAAGATAGGATTTTTTTCTAATGTTATCAAGAGTAAATGTATGGTATCTCAATAGGCGTCCAACATATTATGAACTTAAAAATTTAGTTGACGAATGTGTTGATTATGATACTATGGCTATCTTGTATTATGAGGCAGAAAACCTGGGCCGCATGAGACTGGTAATAAACAAAGATTCTAATTTTGAATCTTTATACAATACAATTTGCATTAAGGAAGGAAATTAAAAATGAACAGAACTATTGAGCATTATGAACTAAGAATTGACCGCCTAAAGAAGAAAGACCCTGTAGCTAATGAAAAGTTAATCAAGAAAGCCAAGAGAAATCTTGAAAAGTGTCGGATTGAAAATTAAAAATCAATAGGAATATAAACAAAGAGACTAAGCTTTGCGGCCTAGTCTCTTTTTCTTATTTATTTACCTTGAAGTTTCTTTTTCATATCATCGCGCTTTCTTCTGCATTCCTTAACAATTTCCTTGTAATCAATATCTGGGTCAGGAGTAATCGTGTCTTTGATAAAGATTTCTTTTTCCTTGGAGTAGATTGCTACAAGACTTTTAGAATTTCTAATATTCTCTGTAACTTGTGTATTCAGTCGAATAATCGCCGCATAAAAATCAGGTAGGCGACGCTCAACAATTTCAGGATGCGTTACAATACAATGGCATCTAAAAAATTTATCAACACCAAACTTTTCTTTAGCTCTTTGACTGCATAGAGTATAGAAATAATCCCACATAAAGGGTGGCAGATAAGAGTTTGTGTTGATAGATTTCTCTTTTGCTATTTCTTCTTCTATGTTCAGAAAATCTTTTCCCAGCAAGTCCTTAGTGGTAGTATTATGAAAAACATCTCGCGGCTCATTTTCAAATCTAAAAGCATAAGCAGGAATAATAGCAATCATATATTCGCGTTCTAACCGCTTTAGCGTGTCTCTTAAAATGGGCCGCAAGATATTGTTATATGTCTTCTCAACAAAAGTAGAAAATTGAGACAGATTATATTTTAATTCTGAACTAATGAATTTTCTATTTTCTTCGTTCATCGCCTCTATGAAGTTTTTGTTTATCATAGAACAGCGCCGCAAAAGCTCAGTATTGGTCAAATATAATGTACTATGTTCTTTTAGCATTTGAAGAATAATCGCCGCAAAACAAGGCCACCACTTTTCACTTTCTTCTAACAGGGCTTCTATGTTGACGTTTTCATATACTTTTTTGACGCAATATCTTGTGGGCTTAAAATACATTTTTAAATCACATATCGCCGCAAGCTGTTCTAATTGATTTCTTTTTGCATCACCGCCGCCCTTATAATATTTTAGATTTAAAAAATTGCATAATTCTTTATACTTTAGTTCTTTTTGCAAATCTGCTAAAATATAAAGTTTTCTTAGGTTTAGTGTGGTTAAGTGATTTTTCATTAAATCATTCCTTTTCATTTAATTTTAAAAAATCATCTGACATACTACTACTATATGTAAACAAATATATAAAGGTGCCAGATGATTTTTTATTATACCACAAATCTATCATTTTGTCAAGAGAAAAAATTAAAATTTTTGTTTATTTGCAAAAAATAATAATTGTCAATTTTGAATTTCATCAATTTTGCGCCAGTTTTCATTTTTTCTATATGAACCAATTTTTTCTAGTGATTGACAAGATTTCTTAAAATAATTGCATTGATTGCTAAAATAATTGTTTTTGGGATGTAATTGACTTCATGTCAACAACAGTAAAGCTCATGTCAGCAACAGCAAAAAGTGTTGACATAAAGGACTGTGAATTTAAAAAAACAAAAAATGAAGTATTGTTCTTTTTTTAATGGAAACGAAAAATAGAGTAGGGAATGATAAAGTTGTGTTAATGATAATGAGATTGTGCGAATAATGGTGAAGTTAAAGAGTTGTTGTTAATAACTAGGAAGTTGTGTTAATAACGGTAAAGTTATGTAAATAACTAGAAAAAATTTTTAAAAAATATTTGTGTAATTGTCTAGCTCACTACGAAAAACGTTTGTTATTAAAAGGTATTTGCTATAACCAACCCCCTGTCATTAACAAATAAGGAACTGACACAAAAAGTGCATGATAACAACTGTTAGACGGTAAATTGGAAAACGCGAAGCATTGTCTATAACTGTCCCCTTGTTATTGAAAAATATCTAAAATTTGAAAACCTGGTATCCTGGCGAGAAAGATAAAAAAGAAATGAAATATTTCTTCTAAAATTGTATTACATGACTAATACAATTTTGAAAAACCCAACATTTCACAATAACAAATATAACATCAAATATAACATACTTCTTAACACAAAAATATCTCACAATAACAAACACAATACTAAACATGCTTCTTAACACAAAACATCTAACATCTGAAACCTATAATCCCTTGTTACCAGACCGCACAAAAAATCATCTATCTCTAATCATTATATTCAAACTAAACCTTTGCCTAAAATCGCTTGTACGGGGCTTTAAGGCGCTTGGGTATGTATAGATATAGGTGAGTCCTTCCTTGCTTCTCAGCGCGTTCTAAGCGCCTTGTAAGCGATATGATGTTTAGTTGTGCATTGTATACATATTCTTTGTTATTATCTTTATAATCTTTGTTGAAGTTGACGTTGTTCGTCAATGTATACAAGTGCGGCCCTGTGTTGTTGTGCATATTGACTATAGTGTTGTGTTATCATTATACTTATAGTATTGTGATTGGTGCGGCCTTTGGTTAATATGTTGTATTTTATTGTTGTATTTTGTGCAAGTTGGCTATTGCTTTTTGCCGCTAATCTGCTATAATGGGTACTGTCGAAAGGGCAAGGGCGAAAGCCTTTGAGCAAGTAGGTGTGTACCTTGACAATTAAATAGAACGTTGCAAGGCTCTATCAGAGACTGTGTAATTAAGGCTATCAGATAGTACAGACGCGAGACTATTGGATAACTGGGATAGAGCCTTGCAAAATGGGGAAGGTTTAATAGAGTATATTAAGTAATGTAATATATTGTATTAAGTCTTTATATCAGAGGAGGATATATATCGTGATAAAAAATATCATCAAGTCTTTCCGCGCTGACAATAAAAAGTTGGCGGCGGAACACAAAAAAACGATGCAGGAAGCAGAAACAGCCTTGCGGCAGATGAAGGCCGCAATGGATAAAATTGGAACAAGAAAGGATAGATTTCAATGAATGATAGCCCTTTAAGAAAATATTTGCGAGAGCAGGAGCAGAAAAAGGCGCGAAAAGAATTAGAGGAGTTACGGCCTAAAATGTATAAGACAATCGCCAAAGTAAACAATGGCAACGCTGATTTAATACCGATTGAAAACAAATTAGTATTGAGATATAGGGAGTTACTAAAAATAATCGCAGAGTGACGGGGGAGCAATCCCTTGGTAATGCGGCTAAGAGTGGTCACAAGCCCACCGCAAAGAAAGGATGTTTATCAATGACAATCAATACTCAGCAGGTGTATACCTTGCAACTCAATAAGCACGAATTAACAATAATTGCGCAAGCGTTGAGTGAAAAAACCCGTAACATTGACAAAATGTTAGGCGGGGAAAACTTTGAATTTTACAACTATATAGAAAAAGCTTTTGCAGAACATAAAGCGCTTTTAGAAGAAATCGGAAAATTTCTTAAATAATAACCAATATCGTTGGTAGAGCGATATAAAACAAATCTACCACCACCGCGTCGCCAACTACGCTTTTTATAGTGTTGGAGAAAGAAGGTATTTCAATGACAAATACAAAAGAAGAGCTGCGTCGCATGATGCAAGGTATCCGCCACGACTTAGAGCTTGCCTTTGAAGGTGAGCTTAAAAACGCAGACGGGGAACCCGTAGACCTCTGGGAATATCTAGCAGACGGCCTAGCGCTGGACTACCGCGTAGACCCTGATAAAAGCCCTACTACGTGCCGCGTATGGCTTGCGTTGGGTGGGCCTAATATCTGGGTGGATACCGAGACAGACTCTATTTACGGGGCATGGGGGACAGACAGGGACGAGATTTATATTGGTTCTGAACTGTCTGATGCTATTCTGGAAGGTATGACTCTGGATTGGGATTGCTATTGAAAGGAGGATATTTGCCATGAAAAAGTATCTCGCAATCTTGTTGCTGTCCGCCTTGTGTTTTATTGCAGGGATTGCGGCAACTGTGGCGGAAGCAATGCCGGAACAGTCAGCCGTTATTAGTTATTTTAACGGATTGGTTGTAAGGGAATATTTCAATCCGTAAATATCCAACGCCTTTAGTCGTTGGGCTTATAACGACTAACCACCGCGCTTCATAGTCGCGCATTGAAAAGAGCTATGAGAAAGGAAGTATATACCATGAACAAATATACTTTTGAAAAGGACGGCAAAACTTATTGCCGAATTAGCAAAGCGGCGGCGCGGGGATACTATGACGCAGGGGTAGAAATCCTTGCTTGTCCTTGTAACATGCGCCCCGGCGCTCCATGGCATCCAGAAGTATATGTTTGTCGTGAAATGGCGTTTCCTTATGCCAGCACTTTTGACAAAACAATAGCTTATATCACAGGGATGAACTGTATTAACAGTGAGACAGGCCGCTATTTAGCATATTTTGTAGCACAAGATATGCTTCCTTATGTAAAGGAATATGCCGATTACCTTTAAGGTAGAAAGGAAGGTATTTGTCGTGAATAAATATACCTTTGAAATGGGCGGTAAACTTTACCATCGTATCAGCAAAACGCAAGCTAAAAAACAATATCTTGCAGGAAACTATATCATTGCTTGCCCTGTAAATCTGCGCCCTGATAGCGTATGGAAGCCCTTTGCGGTGCTGGGTGATTTTGTCAAAGATTTTGAAAGTGCTGTAAATAGTTGCACTTACTGCAACTGCATCAATGGCGAAACAGGCCGCTATTTAGCGTATTATGCAAAGGAGGATATTTGACAATGGCAAATGTCAAGAAGTCTGCAACGTTGGAAGTTGAAGACGTGTTTACCAAACAAGTAAACGCCAACTATAAGCGCTGTAAAGAAGCACGGGAGAAGGCCGCAAAACAGCGGCAGGAAGAGCTAAAACGTATGTATCGCAATAATAAACGTATTGCGGTATGGGGTATTGTTGGATGCATAGCGGTTCTTGTTGCCGCTTATGCTATGTGGTTTGTTTAAGGAGGTTTTTGTTATGAACAAATATTTTACCACAAGAGCCATTCACCGTCCCTGGAATATTGGGGACACAAGAACGGCTATTTACTGCGATAATAACCGTAAATCTATTGCAACGGTTCACAAACGTTTTCCTGATGCTATGCCTGTTACTAGAGAACATGCTTTACAGCTAGTAAGACAGGAAAGAAGCATCTATCGGAACCACTACGGTTATAATCCAGAGTATCCGCACACGGCTTATATTTACCCCTATTGGTGGGAAATGGGACGAGCCATCGACGCGACGGATAGCACAGGGTGTATCATTATTATGTAAGGAGGATATTTTGTAATGGGTAGTATTAACTACGGAAGAAACTGCACCAATGAGGGTTTTCTCAATATCGGCCTTAATTTGAACCGGTTCCGTTCGCCTACAACAATTATGCGTCGCGCAGAGGTGATGCAAGAAATTGTTAATGATCATAACGGTACCTGGTTTAAGGTAAACGTTGAACCTGGATACTATGAAGGCGCGTGGATTTCTATTAAATGGGATGAAGATATACTCTCCTATAACGGGCCTTGGTCTTGGGAAGAGGTGCGCTCAGAAATAACGTGCTTAAATACAATGCTTCAGCTTTTGGTTAATGTTGGGTGCGTGGAATATTGGCCAGGGTGGTGCGTGGGATACAGTACGGCGGCAGAAACAAGAAAAGCTATTATGGCTAGTATTGAGCGTCTGTGGACATACTACAAGAAAACATATCAGGAGGATGAAGGGGATGATTAACAAGAAAGATTTAGAAATTATCCTATCTATGGATAATGAACTTGAGCGGTTGCGAATGTTTTTCGATAAACGACGTGATAGCCAAGCAGACAAGAAAGAGTGGACAGTAGAAAGTAAGCTGTTCATTAACAAGGTTGAGTCAAAGAAAGGGGTATAATTGTTATGGAAAAGTATCTGGTGAACACCTACGGCAATCATTGGGTGAAATGTGACAGCGCAGAAAGTGCAGCGCAGGAGGTAATCAAAAATATAGATGATTACTATTGGGACGATTATCTCGATGAAGTATGGGGAGAAGTTAAAATATGCGGCTATGAATACTGTGCATCTCGCGCCTTGAAAAGGCTTGATGAGGTTGCATATAATTGTGGAAAAAATGACTGGTTAGACGGGGAGTATAGTGATATAGTATACAGTATCGAAAGAATGATAGACGGCGACGAAGAGGATTATTTTGGCATAACTGTTCGTTATGAAGAAGTATCCGACGACGAAGAGGAGGAAGAGGATGAATGATATAATTCATTGGAAACTATACGCAGAGTGGTTAGACAACGGTAAGTTTTGTGCCGATTGTTTTATGAGCTATGATGAGCTATGGGACAGGTTGTTCAATCCTGAACTTGAGTTAATCACAATAATTGAGCGCAAGTAATCATCAAATATAAGCTAGGGTATTTTATCCTAGCTTATATTTTTATACTTATGTTTGTTATTGAATAGTATGGGAACCAGCAGGAGAAGCAGAAAAAATCTTGCACAAAAACAGTGGCGCTGACTTGTATAGTTTGTATAGAAAACGCTTCTAGCACTTTTTGAATATAGTTATAGCGGGGCAGTGTAAAAACGCTTAGAGGCCATTCTAGCGGCAATTAGGACTATATACAGTTTGTAATTGATTTTGAATACAGTGAGTTATAGAAGTGTTGTGCAAATTGTATAGTTTAGGAATGAAATTTTATATTATTTTGTGCAAATTTTATATAGACTTTTGGCGGCAAAAAGGCGTATAATAGGGGTACAACAAAGGAAGGGCAACGCCAAAAAGGTGTTGAAAGGTATGTTTGTTATGAAAAAATATACAAAAAAACATGCGCGAGAATGTGTGGAAGCATACGCCCATTTAACGGGATGGTTTGACGAAAGCATGACTCAACGGGAAATGTTTGAGATGCTTCGTTATAGGATGCAGTTTGGAGAGGCAGAAACGCGCGTGATTATTGCAGCGCTGGTTATGGCAGGGGCAAAATTCAAAATCGCAGAGTGACGGCCCAAACCGGGCCGGTAATGCGGGAATGGTGGTCACAACCCCACCGCAAGAAAGGAGAATATTTGTTATGAAGAAATATAAGGTTTATGACCTATATGAAGGTAAGGATGTTGTAGGCTATGCCGATACATTGAATGAGGTGAAACGCCTTGCTAGGGAATGGTTTCGCGATACAGACGGTGAGTGTTGCATGGTATATGCAGAACTGAACCCCAAAACCAAAAAATATCGGTTTAGTCAATATAAGCCGGTAAAGTTTTAATTAGAAAATGGAATAATCGAAACGGGGAACGTTCCCCGTCTGCCGTGGGGTAGCTTCCCGGCACTGACGAGATAGGCTAGAAAGGGATATATTATGGTAAGGAGAACTTATAATAACTTTCTGTACACATGGGAAATTTTGCAACATCAAGCATACATGAGCGCAGGCGACGCTGAACGAAAAGCGCGTCAAATTTTTGACGCAGTAGAATATGACCGCAAAGTGCGGAAAGTAAAATCTACCGTTGAAGATTATTTAGTGGCCGAAATAAATATTGCAAATAAACAGTATTGACAGAAAAAGCCCTTTGGGGCTTTTTCTTTTGTCTTTATATTTGTTAATAACAACTATATCAATCTGCATCTGGCACTATATAACACTGTCCAGCATCTTAAAACAAGGCGCTAAAATCGTCTGTACTGCGTTATAATGTATTGAGTAGGGTAGTTATAGCACTGGTGCAAAGTGGGCCTTGTGGCGCGTTCTGGAGGCCGTCAGGAGGTATTGTACAAATTGCATAAAAAAGCAAAATAATTTTGTGCAATTTGATTATTGCTTTTTGTCCTGATTTTTGGTAAAATACTTATAGAAAATAAGAAAGGAGGTAAAAAGAAAATAAGGGAGACTGCTTCACAGTGCAAGAGGCAGGGGTAGTTCTGAGAAAGCCTGGAAGTGAGTAGAGGGAAAGCGCGGGGAGGTTGGTATGATTTCCTAGTTGGTTAGTAGGTTTAACGCATTAAAAAGTAAAAGAAAAATTTTTCTTGACTTCCTGGACAGATTTTGGTATTATAATAATAGTATAACAGAAAGGGCGGCGCAAGCCGTAAAAGGTGAATGTATGATTACCGATAAAAGATATAAAAGGATATGGGACGGTCTTGTAATAGAGCATTACCATTGTTACCCTGACGAAAACGGGAAGCATCCGTGTGATAAAGGGGTATTATGCGACGCTTGCGAAGACGACACTATGGTAGATTTGCTATGGGAAGGTATTAAAAAAATGAACAATAGAGCGAACAATAGAAAGGACAAAAAAGCATGATTACTAAAAAGGACTATTTTGAACGATGGGAACGTTTTCTTGTGGAATA
>OBSA01000022.1_pt1 | contig 74876 bp, 59 predicted proteins | sample 1501291 | NCBI WGS metagenome assembly OBSA01 (sample SAMEA3360679, study PRJEB22359) | human gut metagenome | biome: ENVO:urban biome; feature: ENVO:human-associated habitat; material: ENVO:feces | place: Bangladesh | collected 2011 | reverse complement strand
AAGTGATGCTCCTTAGCGTATTGGTAGGCACTCACAATTCCGCGAAGTCTGTCTGCAAGTCCACCATGTCTTTCAAAACCATTAAAAATAGATATAATTATGAAAGATTTGGTTTTTGGAAAACTTTCAGGTATTTTGGGATAATGTTTTTCTACTACATTTTTATGGAAACCTTCATTTTCTTCCCATGAAAAATACTTTTCCTTTGACCAAAGAATTTTACATCTTCTTCTTTTAAATCTATATATTAAATTTTTCATTTTCGTATAAAATCAATGATATTCTTCTTTAGTGCTACCATTGGCGTTTTGGTAATATAGCTTGGAACATTCCTTAGAAATAGCCAAAAGGAAATTTTCCGCAAATCACAGAAATACCCCCATGTCTCATTATAGTATTCTATTTTGTTTATGGATTTTAGAAATCTGTTCACTTTGTAGCCAACTTGTATTCTTGCCAATAGGCATTCTGCATTTAAAGAATATTGCAAAGAACCTTGTCGGACAGTACGAACATATACATGAATATTGCTTACCTCAATCTGTTTTGCATAGTAACCGACCATTGTACTATACCAAACATCATTACTGGCCTTGACTTCTTGGAAACGGATTTTATTTCTCTCTATCAAGTCATGCCTTACCATTTTACACCATGGGTTATGACTGAGATAACGCAAAGGGTCATAATTTTTTTTCTTCTCACATAATGGCAGTAAAGATTGAACTTTAAGATCCAAATTCAATGGCTTTAATGTTTCACAATCGACAGTATCATTAGGGAAATATATAACATCACTTTCTGATGATAAATATTTATTTAAGAACACATTAAAGTCATTTGAAAAGAAATCATCACAATCAGCAAATAGAATCCATTTACCACTTGCAATGTCCAATCCGCAATTTCTTGCATGTCCTGCCCCAAGTCCCGTTTTATCAAAGATGATTGTTATATTATCATTTCTGTCACCTGGGAAATTATCAAAATCTACTATTTCAGAATCACTATTATCATCAACAATTATAATTTGCAAGTCTTTTCTTTGAGGAATGCTTTCTAAACATCTCTGCAAAAGCGTTGGGATATTTTTGTGAGGTATTATTATTGTAAAATTGTAATTCATGTGAACTTAGAGTTTTTAATTTATCATCAATCTCTCAAAAACATATCCTTGGGTCTGTACCCACCAATAGCATAACAACCCTATTGGTATTAAAAATAATACCAAGAAACATAAATAGCTATTTGAATCTTTTTTATTAATAAAATTTGCCACAAAAGCACAAACCAAGGCAAGCACACCTAATGATAAGGACATATAAGCCATAGCTTCTATTCCTAAATTTGAAGCCTTGGACAAACAGAGTAATACTGTTCCGAAAAATCCACTTACCAGCATAATACTAATAAAATGGTCTTCATCCTTTTGGTTTATAAATCCCTTTGTAATTATTGCCAATCCCGAAAGAAGAAAAACAATAAGTAAAATTATTCCGAGATAAAACATTATATCCATTTTTGAACCCTAATTATTTATAGGACATTTAGTCTCTTCTAAAAATATCTCTTGTATATACCTTCTCTTTTACATCGTCTAAACATGCATCATATCTGTTGGCAATGATGGCATGGCTTTGTGCCTTGAAAGCATCCACGTTGTTCACCACCTTGCTTCCAAAGAATGTTGTGCCGTCTTCAAGGGTTGGCTCATAGATGATAACCTCAGCACCCTTTGCCTTGATGCGTTTCATAATGCCCTGAATGGCCGACTGACGGAAGTTGTCACTGTTTGATTTCATGGTCAAACGATAGACACCGATCACGCAGTTGTGCTCCTTGCTGGCATCGAAGCTGTTATCGTCAGCATAGCTATAATAGCCAGCCTTCTTTAAGACAGCATCAGCGATGTAGTCCTTACGAGTGCGGTTGCTCTCAACGATAGCTTCAATAAGATTCTCGGGTACGTCAGCATAGTTAGCCAAGAGCTGCTTGGTATCCTTAGGCAAGCAATAGCCACCATAACCGAAGCTCGGGTTGTTGTAGTGAGAACCAATACGAGGGTCGAGACCTACGCCGTCAATGATAGCCTTGGTGTCGAGTCCCTTCACCTCTGCGTATGTATCAAGCTCATTGAAGTAGCTTACGCGCAAGGCAAGGTAAGTGTTGGCAAAGAGCTTAACAGCCTCAGCTTCCTTCATGCCCATAAACAAGGTGTCGATGTTCTCCTTTATGGCACCTTCCTGCAAAAGGGCTGCAAATGTCTTTGCTGCTTCCTTCATCTTCTCCACATCGGTAACGCTTGTGATTGCCTCATTCTCTTCTGCAAACTCAGGGCGGTGGATAAGCTTGGGATAGCCCACGATGATGCGGCTCGGATAGAGATTGTCGTAGAGTGCCTTGCTCTCACGAAGGAACTCCGGAGAGAAGAGGAGATTGAACTTCTTCGCTCCCTTCTGCGCATACTTCAAATAGAGGCTACGGGTGTAACCCACAGGTATGGTGCTCTTGATAACCATCACGGCGTCGGGGTTCACCTCAAGCACCAGGTCGATGACTTCTTCGACATGGGTTGTATCGAAGTAGTTCTTTACGGGGTCATAGTTGGTAGGTGCAGCTATCACCACGAAGTCAGCATCCTTATAAGCCGCCTTCCCGTCAAGAGTAGCTGTGAGGTTCAGAGGCTTCTCTGCCAAATATTTCTCGATATAATCGTCTTGGATAGGTGAAACACGGTTATTGAGTTTCTCTACCTTTTCAGGAATTACATCTACTGCCGTAACATGATGGTGCTGAGACAGCAATGTTGCTATACTCAGACCGACGTAGCCTGTACCGGCTACGGCTATTTTAATGTCACTGAAATTATTCATAGTTATTAATAATATTTTCTTGTTTTGATATTTCTAACACGGATAGTACCGATAATACGGAGCTTGTTCGCGTTGGGACGCTCACATGGCGTTTGTTGAACGAGAACGACACGAATGAGATAAATACGGATTCGACACGGAGTTTCATGAATACAAATTGCCTTTGTTCGGTTGTTAAAGTAGAATCTTTATATTCTTTTTCTCCGCTCGACAACCTGAAAGCGAGCTTTCATTGTTCTCACTTATCGAAAAGAATCCAGATCTTCACTGCTGTACATTTTTTATATTTAATGCTCAGCTGCAAAGATGTTTTTCCGAAATTAAGCCTTAATTTGAGGGCTTACAAATATTCTTCGCTATTCGCTTGGGAGTGTTTGATGATAGAACTGACATGAATTTCTTATTTTATTCGTAATATGGATTAGTATCAAAATCAAAGTGAATGTTGTCATTCAAATGAAATTTCTTGAGAGATGTTTTAATATCCGCAGAAACATTGGCCTCATAAGGAACATCTATATTCGTGATATAGCCATCACCACGCCTTTGGTCTCCATCTGACCCATATTGTAAACGCACATTTGCAGAACCAGAAACTTTTAAGACAACTTCATTTGACGTAATATCATCAACTGCTATGCTATCAATGCAATAGTTTTCTATTGAAGAATGAGTTGATAGACTATCAATATCATCATACGTTTCATATATGGTAGCCATGAGTATCTCATGATTGATTTCGGCATCCAAACGAGATACAACTTGCTGACGTATATCATTCATGCAATCAACAAATCCATTAAACGAACCTATAACGTTATTAACCAACTCGCTTGTTTCAGAGTCTGACACATCAAAAGTGTCTTTGTTTATATGCGTATATTTACTGAGAGAATCAATAGATGCCAACAAATTCTTACGAGCATTATCAATATAACCATTCAATCCCATAGCAGACAATGCATTATTGTCAAAACCTCCATAAATGGCATAATTTATTCTATCAGCACGAGTAATAACAGTCACACCTTTTTCATTTTTTGTCGGTTTATACCATGAACATCTCTGTACATCGTTAGAGGGGGCTAAACGATGCAATATATGTCTTGATAATTCTCGAATCGAATAAGCAAAATTATTGAAACGTAACTTGCTTTTCATCTGCAAATTATCGAAAGCTGCCTCGCATAGATCTTGCTCAAACTGTGTCTTTATTAAAGTTTTGTTTATCGATAACATATCAAAATGCTAATATATTACTCTTGACTATATCACTAAAACATAAATTTTATTCTAAACCAAGTTTATGGAAAAATATCCTGTTACGCATCGTTGCATCATCAATCACTTTTTTAAATGACATGATTTCTACATATGCGTTATAGCTTGATACATATCCAAAATAACCTTCATCATCAGGACTGACTGTCAGATTGGATTGCTCTGCGAACTCTCTGATTTGCGAAACTATATCACAGACAATATATACATAAACTGGCGTAGATTGCCTGTTTACTTTGACAGGTTCGATGCCATCGGGCATTTCATACTTTCCATCAAGTATTTTTCTTGAATATCTGAGAGCTTGCGAGATTGGATTATCTGCATCAGAATAATCCTTCCTTTTAGGTCTCTTGAATTCGATTACGGTTACAGGAGACGTGATGCTGTTTTCTCCATTTCTGAAAAACATCCTCTCGTTATAGAAGACCACTACATCTGGCTCTTTGTGGTCTTTTTTAGAAATCACTTTATCTGACGCAATGTAATGACTAAACACAAGTCTTTCATCCAAGAGCCACAAGTTATGATCTTCATAATCAACCTCTCTATCATCCTTTATCATAGGGAAGAACAAATTATGAAGTTCACTCTCTAAGTGAGCGCTACCAGAATCTGTTCTTTTGCGAAGTTCATTATAGAGGTCTATAACTTTCTTCCTGCTACAAACATAATGGGCTAAGTCATTCTTGCCTTCATCTGTTACTTTTGAAAACAAATCTTTGACTTGCTCCTTTATATTGTCTGTATTTATATCTTCTTGCGAAGCCAGAAGATCATTTATCTCAATACGAGACTTCTGTTCTTGCTCAAATTTAATTTTCTGAAATCTTAGTTCCAAATCTAAATCTGATATTCCTAAGGGGAGGTTTTCCATGTCCAGGTCTTTCAACAAGCTCTTGTTCCAAGGTGCTATACTCGAAACATAATCCAGTACTTTTTGTTTCTTTGCCTGAAATTTTTCTTGAATGTAATCCTTGAAGAATTTCTTCGTTATAAGACTAGCTTCTCTTTCGATTCGTTCAACGGATATGTCGGCAAAAATGTCTTCTTCATTATGGGCTAATGAGAAATCACCTCTTTCTGTATCAACATGGTCATCCAAATATTTTCCAATTACATAGGAACGGATAGCATAATTTCTCTGTTTTCCATTTTCTATATCAATCAAAGTATCTTTAAATTCAGGAACATAATTGTGTAGGGGGCTATTTGTAACCTCTCGGCGGTGTGCTGTTAAAATCACTTTATTTGCCAAAGAGGAGAAATAGACTTTATACGATTTTACAGTAAATCGATGCTTTGTATGCTTTTTATCTTGTAATACGAAAGATTCTTCTTGAACAAACTGGATTGTATCATTCTTGCTTACAAAATCATTTAAGACAATAGGATTAGTTCCATTACTCTCTTTCAATGTTATAATAGGCATGCCTTCTGTATTATCCACAAAAAACACCAAAAGGCGTTCCACAAGTTTTCTTGCTATAACATTTAACCCATTGTCGGCATTATAACCTTTCACTGCGGATTTCAAATGAAGTATTGTCTTGCAAGCAACAATCTCTTCATGACACAATTCATTAGTCTCATTCTCGATAATTTCTTCATTGTGACCAAAGTCAAAAGTTCTATGCCAATACTTATTTTCAAAACAATAATAACTGTCAATAGACACTTTTTTAAAATACTTGAGATACATAAATCTTCCAAAACCTTTTCCACCAGATTCGTATTTATGTCCTGATAGATAGGTATCGAAAGAGTCTCGATTTGCGTCAGTAAAGCCAACTCCATTGTCTATGACATCAAAGCCAATGATTGAACCACAAACAGAATTCTCTTTATCATTAAAGCTTTTCTGACCATCTCTGATAGCTATAATATCAATAGAGCCATTAGGACGCTTGCCTATAGAGTCTATAGAATTACATACAGCCTCAATTATTGGGGTCAAATATGTTGTTTGGGCTTTAATGCCTTTCACTATTCCAGAAATATTTAGCTTGCTCATAGTATTTGTTTAATTACTGTCCCGTTAAAGTAGGCTAATCGCTCTTTGAATTAATTGAAATACAGCCTTTTGAAAGAGATTTCAGATGATAGACGATTTGATTTTACAACTTAGCTGTATCATATAAATGACTGCAATGTTACAAGTCTACGTCACAAAATCAAAGAACTATATAGTTCTTCTTTTAAAAGGCTACTTGAATATCATTTAACAGGTCACGAGTTAACGTAGTACAAATGGTATGGTAAGATGATCAACTAATTATAAACGGTTTTTTGAGCAACAAGTCCAACTAAATAACTTCCTACCCAAAGTTCTCCATTCCTTAAGCTGCGCCTCAGTTAAATCTTTTTCACTTATTGAATTCCATTTTTCATTATTCAAAACCAAATCCAACAATTTCCTTCCAAAACCAGGTACAAGAGTACTTTTATTACGGACTTCTTTACAATAATCATTTAAACTCTTTCCTTGGATTAAATTCTCTATTAAATCCCAATTAATGTTTAATCCGTTGAAATTACTTTTCCAATATTCTCGTGCATTTTTATCATATAAATAGATATATTTCAAACCATCCTTATAATCAAAATATGAAAGATCAAAAGAAATAAGTTTTAATATCTCAGGATTAATATCTTGGACTATTTCATGCGGTATTAAATTCTCTGCTTCCATTACATCATTTAGAATATAGAAGTCGGCATTATGTCTTGTATGTGTTATGAATTTTATTCCCTTAGCCGTATTTCCGATTTTACCTAATGGAAAATGTTTGTCACTATCAGCTATAGCAAATACGAAATTTCTATTCAAGACATCATCTGCCATCAACGCGTTTCCAAAATCAGAGCCACCCCCATTCCAAATATTAAAAGAACTGCTCATATTAGACATATGATTAAATCTTTTGAATTCATCAAAAATAAACTGATACAGTTTAACATCCCGATGATTTTCAGCAGCTATATATGTTTTTATATTCAAAAGAAATTCAGAATCATCTATAGGATTTAAATAAAGAATTTTACCTTCTCTGGTGTTCTTTTTTCTTGTTGTTACTATAACATATACTTCTAATATAGAAATAAAGCCTTCTATATCGAAACGCTCTTTTTGTAATTTCAGAAATTCTCTCCAAGAGTTCTCGTCCAAAATTCCTTGTAATCGTGTTTGTTCTTCATTTGACAATGGACATTTTATATAAATTTTGTGATAATTCTTACGTGATGATACCATCAATTCTACTAATACATCTATAGCTCTTTCACGCTTTCTACTTCTTTGTGGTTGCAGAACAAGATCAACTATACCACTTTCAACTTTAATAAACATCTTCTGATAGGAATCCGGTTGGCCAATGCTCGATAAAACCTCGCTCATTATATTGAGCTTCTTCTATATATTTGTCATATCCTTCTGCTTCTGCATTGAAAAGAACGACATTAACTTTTTCTTTATTTAATTTTTCATTTTCAATTTGAATACCTATAGAATTCAATATAGCCTCGCTATGGGTCTCTATAATAAATTTCAGATTATTATACTCTCCGCCATCAACAACTTTAGCTAACATTGCACCAAACTTAGCTTGAAGCCGTGGATGCAAATGTAGTTCCGGTTGTTCTATAACTATATATTTAGGATATTTGTCACTACCCCTATAAAATGGATGTCTTGAAGGACTTTTCATTGCATTCCAAATCATTGTTACAATCGGAAGCAATTGAGTGTATCCAAAACCCGTATCAACTAGGTTTCTTGGTTCATTTTCGCCTTCTTGAATCTGAAGTTCTACATGACCTTCATGCTTAAGAACCCTAATAGAAAAACCAAATAGTTTTGAAGTCCAATCTGTAAACTTTATCATTTGCCGATCTGTTAAATTGGCAAGATACATTGCCAAATTTTTTCCATCAGAATCGATTTCATCTACAGCATAGTTCTGATAACGATAATATCTTTCCGTTGTTACACGTAATGGACGCACATAAGTAATACAAGAACTTACATCAAAAATATAATCATTAACTTTTGCAATAATATTATTCAAATTTAGAAGAATATACATATCATTAAGCAAAGTTTCATCCCCTTTCAGATTCAAATTTTTCAGATACAAGAAACTCGCTTCTTTGTCCAACATATAGAAAGCGCTTTCCAACTCAATACGTAACCCAATTAATTTATCTTCATCTATACTCATCTTTCTAAAAAAAGATGTTGCTGTTTCTATTTCATTAGTATAAAACAAGCCACTTTCCTCAAAAATTTTAGGAAGTAAACTGATTGAATTATTTGATAAAGAAGGATGAAATTTAGCATCAATATTGCGATCATTAATTACAACATTAGCTTTTGCATCTTCCGTTATTTGAATTTGAATATTTTGATCCAAATATTGAATTGACATATAGGAAAGGAAATCCTCATTTGTATTATCAAATTTTTCTTTCGCAGAAATAACCAACTCTACATATAAATCAACCTTACTATTTATATCTTTATCAGTCATTTTTTTTGAGGCTGCGCTTTCGCGTCTTCTATAAAGTCTCTATTTCATATTTTGTAATGGAAAAGAAAATTTAATACGAATATTTCCTTCTCCATTATGAACTGTATTTTGAAAGTCTTTAAAATCTACATCAGTAGAATACCACAAGAATGTTCCATTGCGATTAACACCAAGACTCTGCTTTAACAAAGGGAAAAATTTCAAAAAAGAACTCTTCCCACTACTATTAGCCCCAACTAAAAATGTTATTGGTTTCAAGTGAATAACCCCAGTATTCTTGAATCGCCTATAATTAATCAATTGCAATGTTTCCATTATATATAATATTTATAATGTAAAACAAATTCTCCGTTCTCTCTGTTTTCCTTTATTAAGAGCCTACATCTCTGTTATTGAGCCAACTACCTTACACATAATTTCTAATCTTATTTTCAGAAACGAAAAATACAAGCGGCTACCTACGCCGCCAGCCATGAAGATGATTTGTTTGTCGTTGCGCATGTTGTCAATACGTTGTGTTTGGAAGTATTCTCAAAAAATACATCTACAAAAGAGACTAAATATAAAAAGAATTTGCATACGCTTACGGATACTTCTTTACCTCTGAACCAGTTTTGTCGTCTGGTTCAGGAACGTGGTGCCGTTTGGAGAAGCGGGGTTCTCGTTGGCGATAGAAGAAGAATCCGTACCATCCGATTTCATAAATTCTTTTCTACTTTATGTCGTTGGCTGCAAACATACGTAATGGTTGCAATCGTTTAGTAGTTGAAAATGATATAGCGTTCATAAATATCATTCTTTATTGAAATGGTCTCTGCAAAAGAGAGCGTTAATTCCTTTCAAGTTCGATGCGGTATCTTGCAAAGAGACTTCTTAAATTGCAAAGGTAGTCATTTTATTTTGATTGGGCTGCTTATCCTCTTGTTTTTTGACTATAATCATTGGTTATAATAGTAAAAATGCAGCACAAATTATAGGAAACTCCAAAAAGACTTTTGCTTTATAATAATTATCAGGACTGTTTTTTACATACAGTTTCATCAATGTGTACAAAATACACATTGCCACAGATAATATCATTGAAACAATTTCTGGCTGATATAATTGTGATATTTCCATACAAACAATTGTTTTTTATTCATAATCACTACTGTCCCGTCAAGTGAACTAATCGTTCTTTGAATTAATTTAAACACAGTCTATTAAGTGGTATCTTAGAATAAAACGCACCTAATTTCGTAACTTTGCAGCATCATATAAATGCCTGCTATATTCAAAGTCTACATCACTAATATCAAAGAACTATAGTTCTCCTTTTAAATGGTTATTTGATTAATCATTTAACTGATTCCGAGTTTAAGTGGACACTAATGATAGAAAATAAGAAAGAATCTTTTCGCTATCAGTCTTAATTTACAATTTCATAACCTTCAAATCAGCCATTTTATCCAATAATGAAGTCTTAAAATATAATCATTTTTGTATCAGAAAAGGAAGATGCAAGCGTACTTGTACTTCTGTCATCCACTCGGAGTGTTCTATCAGAGCATTTATTTCATGTTCATTCAATCCAACCAAATTTGTACTGACTTTAACAGCAACTGAATGGCTACGAGGTATTTTGGAGTTAAGCTGCTTCCAACCAATATTCTTTTCAACTAATGATAGAATTTCTCCAAACGCTTTTTGGGTTGAAGATACAGTCCTTAACCGAGAAATCATGTCATCAGTTATACCATGAAATTCTAACACTTGCTTCGTTATATATCCATCCTTAATATTCTTGACAAAACGCTTTGGAAAGTCTTCGTAATTGTCCCACATCAAATCATTATATGCATACAAGACCTTTTTCTTACAATCAGGAATATAACTATTGTGTTGTCGTTGGAAATTCTTGATACGCTTCATCAAGATTTCAGATGTCATTATCAATGTTCCTATAGGATTAATACACCATTCTGACGATATTTCTGAATTACCTGCATCACTTACAATTACATAATCTACTTTATAGTACTTGTCGGAACTTTCAAACTTATGTGCACCCTGGTTATCATAAAGACCTCCATCTACTAATAATGGTTTCTTATCGTATTCTCCTATATAATACTTCTTATCAATCTTTATGGGTGAAAAAATCTGTGGAATACACGATGATGCCATCACTGCTCTTGCTAATGGAAAGCCCGAAGTATTAAACTGTAGATATTTTTTATAAGGATAACAGGTCATCCGGTCCTGTGAAAATGTAAATTGATTACCTGTAGATAAATCCGTAGAATTAATAGCAAGAACTGGAGATTTGGATAAAGAATCTATTTTTGCTCTTTTAAAAAACAACAAACAATATGCCCATTCTATATATTTACTTACAGGCAAGACATGATACCATACCAATAAAAGTAGTATTATACATACAACAAACGACCCCATGCCATACCCTTCTGGAAAGAAGCAAACTATGGCAAAAATAGCTCCAATTACAAATATAAATTCTATAACGGCTATCCATAATACATTATGTTTGAGTTTGCTTATAAACTCATTCTCAAACTTATCATATCCTTTATCTTTATTAAGCACATAATAAGCAGCAGTAATTGATCCTCCAGATACAGAAGATATTACATCAACAACATCTAAAATGCCTAATTTATGCAAAGCTCTCATCGTACCAATATGGTATGCTGCAGCTCGATAACCACCACCAGATAGAGCTAAACCGATTCTCTTTCTTCCAATATCCATAATTATTCAGGTATCGCAGTTTTATATCCTTCACGTGTACCATTATGAAGGATATTTGCTTTATTCCTATGAGTAGAATAGACCTTACAGCCTATTTGTTTCAAGGCATTAATTGTACATTGGTTTAAATAATGTCCTTGTTTTTCGCTTGATATATATGCGTACTTTGGATGTAAATATAATATTGTCTTACTATCAAGATTATGTTTGCTGCCATGATGAGGAACTTTTAGCCAATATATATCTTTGATGGCTTTCTTATGGCATTGTGGTATATTCGCCAATGCTTCAACCCCTGCATCTCCCATAAATAAGTATTTCTTTCCTTTTTCTGGCTCAAACATAAAAATTAAACTACTTTGATTATGAACAGAACCATCATCATTTGCATCATCCAAAGCCTTACTCAAACAAGTTGCAGTCGGTTTAAATGCTTCATCGTCATCCTTAGCATCATAAGAATAGCCTTTCAAATTATCATATCGCATGTTTGGTGCAAGTTTCTCAAAATATCCTCGGGTTGGACCAATTATAGTAAGACCTAAAAAATCTCTTTCCTTACATGGTTTTGCAACAATTATCCCTGTTACCTTATCCTTACAAAAAATAGGTTGAGCAAACTTATCCGATATTGGAATTCTTAGGGATTCTATCAAATCCAAAAGATTACTTTCCCCTTGGTCAAATAATCTTGCGACTCTATTAGCTAACGTAGTTTTCTTTATTTCGTTTTGCACTTGAGTTACTTTGACATGATTCTGAGGATTATTCAACCAAAATTGTTTAATAGGTATAGCATCGCCTTCTGTATCCTTGATTTTCTCTAACATCTTAACAAAGCCCCCGAAATGATCATCATCGGGATGTGTTACAATTGCCAAATCTATTACATGATTCGGATACCACTTCCTTATGTGATTGATTATATTTTGGCCATCATTATAGGCGCCTGCATCTACCAAAATCAATTTGTGATTTCCTTTACTATCTATATAATAAATAATAAAGCTATCCGCAGCACCAACAGATAACATTTCTATATGATAGTCTACAATCTTTAACGGTTGTGGCTGTTTTAATTTAAAATCAATCATATTGCATTTTACCAATTATATTCAGTATTTCCTATGTATGCGTTAAATAATGCACGAGCGTAACTATACCCTTTGCTTTTCAGAGTTACAAAAACTACAAAAGCTAATAGTATTTGAAAAACAAGAGCAATCAGTGTAAATTTCCAATCGCCAGCTACGCCTAATATATTCAAGAACAAAACAATAAGTAAGAAAGATGTTGAATAAACAGCACCGCCCAAATAATTTCGACAAAATCCGAAATCAATATTGTATTGAAGGAGGTTCGGGTTATTCCTTGTCACTTCACGAATTTTTCCAACTCCATCAACAATTGTTTTCTTTGCTTCCAACAAATTGCTTTGCTCTTTAGCTTCGCTCAATAGTTTTATGCCAAAGTCTTCCTTTAATTTTGTTGCTATAGTCTTTATTGCGTTGGCAGACAATCGCTTTTCACTTGACCATAATAAAAGTTTAGTCGTCGGCATTTCCGTTTCATCTTCCTTGAAGAGAGGAAACTGGAAAAACATTTTTGAAGCATCCCTAAATAATTGACGTGCAAAATAACCAATTGCACCACAAACAACTCCTACAGGTACAAATATTCCAATTAGCGAAATAACAGTTCCAAAACATTCTTGGAATTGACTGAACCAAGAAGATATAATTTGCGTTGTAACAATTGCTGGTACCAACATTGATGTTATTGCAGGGTATTTCCGAGCGTAAGTTTCATAATCCTTCATATTTTTTCGTTTTACATGATTGTATTTAAATATATTCCATCTGTACCCATAATTAGTTGCACAAATGGTAAATCTTCATCTCTCATTTGCTCACTCATTTTAGTAAATTGCTCTTTATCTAAAGAACTTGGTGAACAACTTGCATTTGGATGAGAGTGCCATTCTCCTAAATATCTTACCTGATGATACGTTCTTTTAGAAATTTGTTCCAATACTTTCAACATACCATTGCAGCCTCTTTCGAAATAATTGTAAGAACATTTACTATCTGATGGAGCGTAGTGTTGATAAAAAACGTATATATTTTTTGCGTCTTTATCATAGCAGCCAAAGAGACAACCTCCAGTTTCTTTAGTCAAATCTGCTTTTCGCAGTGTGCCAATTTCATCAATTAGTTGTGTGGAACAATAAACGGATACATTATCAATAATCTGTCTATCCCATGAAAGGATATTCATGCCAATCTTAGAGATTGTGCTGTTCTCCTTATCTACTCTCCAAATACTTAACTGACAATCTGATTGTTGTGTTGTTTTTTGTATCTGTTGAGATGCGACAGATGCAAGCATTCCAATATTATCATAGTCCAAAACATTTGATTCTGATCTACAGCTGAAGTCATTTGTTCTTCTCAAATCTGCAGTGTCGAGATGATTAGACAAAATATCAGATGTAATCAAATTATATTGATAGCTCATCTCTAACAAATCAAGCCGCTGCTCTCCATTCACATCCTCCATCATGAAAACCAAATCATTGCCTTTAGGATTAAGGAACAATGTACATTTTCTTTTACTCACATACTTGGAAGATAATGCTAGTTTTCGTTCTACACCTATTGAAGTACTGGCATCAACGACCAAATCCGTATTACAGAATGCCATTTTTTCTTCATGAGGTTTCAGACTCATTGCGTTTTTATCAATAGAGAGAATCTTTGTACCTGAAATTCCATCATAGTGGTCTTTTATACAAGAGGCTTTAGACTTCATAATGTCTCTTGGCTGTAGTATATGCCGACTGATATTATGCGAGGTATAAACATCGAAGGCAACAATACAGATGCTATCCGATATACCCTCACGCACAAAATGATCAATGATGTTAGAGCCTAAAGTGCCTGTACCAATAAAAGTAACTTGTGAGTATAGGGTCGTTTTCCCATTTTGCGAGGCGTTCACTTCTTTACATGGGTTTTCCAATAACATTTCTACCTTTATAGGCAAGGATTTTAACCAGGCTTTAAATGTATTCTTGTCACATGCACGTCTTCTGTAATTTTCTATATCATGGATGCTTTTCCCTATTTTTACAATGGCAAGGTCAATCCTATCTGTAGAAGCCGAAGTTAGATTCTTCTGTTGAATAGCCAACATTAATAATAAACTTCTCTCGGATTTTCCATTCGTCTTTCTTGCAAAATCGAGTATCGTTTCTATCACAGACTTGCCATCAATCGTTTCCAATACATTTAACTCACCTATATTCTTAGGTAAAAATGCCAAGTTTTTTGAAATTGTAGGTTTTAGGACGATCAAACATATATCACAATTGGCTTGTGACTTGCCAACAAATTCTAAGGTATAAGTGTGTTCTGTCTTCTTTTTATATGAGCCATAAGGTGTAATGCTTGAGAAACTATTGACCATTCCACAAAAATCATGGTATTGGAAAAATACTTCCAAAGGCCTATCTTTCTCATGCAATTCTCCTATGCTATTCAAATTAAACCACCTGATAATGCTATTGATAAAATCAAAAGCATTGAATTGAGGACGTATATCCGAGAACTGGACATCAGAGACACATATTGATACGGGACGGGCATGTTCCCTTATATTAGAATGTGGAAGTCCTATGGGAAAGTCTTTTCGTATAGCATATACTTCTGGCAATACCAAATCTTCTTTCAGGCAGCGTATGGCGACGTCTTCACTCGTCAAAATGGGAAAATCTGGTTCGTCTGGAATGTTCAAATGGGATAACCTAAGAATAATTACCTCACTTGAATCAGATTTACGCTGACAGGATAGTATATCCACTTGCTCATGACGCATTGCTGCCTTGTATATGGATATAGCCCTCGGAAGTCGCAAATGACTTCCTTGAATTTGACAGCCTTCAACTATTTTATAGCCCATTTCCATTTGTCAGTCTTCTCCTGCTCTTGGAGCAGGACGTGTAACTACAGATTCACCTGCTGTTGAAGCTTGATAAATCTTGTTTTTACCATGTTTGTCTATGTAAAAAACGATAGGCTGAGGAATATTACCTTGCAAACGGTCGATGGAAGTGTTAAAGAAATTATCTTTATTTTTCAACCTTTTCCTATATTCTGTTCTCGCTTGATAACATGGAGGATTCTTATCATCATCAATTAACTTCTTCGAAGATGCTATGACACATGACTTCATACCTATCTGCTTCTCCATAATAGTATCAGCAGATGGTAATACTTCATCCTTGTTTTCTGAATCGTTGAAAAAAGTCCAAGAACAATGATGTGGCGACATAAATATATTCCACTTTAGATTTTCATCATCTGTATTGTTGTCTATAATATGTTGCCATATTTCATGTTCGGCATCACCTCCCATCAATAACTTGCATACAGTTTGAATTTCACCAACATCATTTTTTACTTTAAAGCGATATTGAACAACGATAGATGTGGCGTTCTTATCGTCCTCATCTTTACTTTTGTCCACATCCTCCTTGAATGGTGCATGAATAAACATTTCAAGCCAAGTCATATCTTGCCCATCAATAATTGTTACAAGCGTACCAGGAACATATCCATATCGTTCATCAAAAGTTGATTGTTTGTTGTAACCAACAATTCTCAAGAAATTTCCATGGCTCCCAACGAAATTCTTATTATCATCATATAGATTTCTACGACGTTTTGCCTCTTGGCGAATCGTTTCTGCAGAATCTGCTAATTCATTGCCAATTCCACGTGGTGTTACCCATAACTCACCTATGATTATCTCATTTGCATTTTTCTTTGAATCATACTCATCTGGATTTCCATGATAAAAGTTTCCTTCAAATCCTTTACAATGGTCATCGTGTGGATGGGTGCTTACAAATAAATCTACATAAGGATAACCATTACTATCTGTACCAAGTTCTTTCAATAAATCTTTTTTGACATCATAACGGATTTGATTTCCTTCTTCATCGTTTAAATTATCAAACAACTGACAATCTACGATAATAGTCATACCATTGCTAAGCTTAATAAGTGTGCAATCAGCATTTTCTACGGGATAAAATTTTATTAGATGTTTCATATTTTGCAATTACTTATTGTGACTAAATCAATTATTATATCACCTCGCTCACGCTCACCTCCTCCATAATCTTGCGCCACAAGTTCTTGGTCATGGCAATGGTGGGTGATATAATGAAACTATAATATTGCTTTTTAGAACAGATATTCGTAATGCGACAATATCTCCTGATAGTCATTTTCGTATCTGGTCTTGTCGTTAGGACTGATATGAGGACTTTTGATAATCCGTTCTATTTCTTGGAGTACCTTGCCTCCGTCACGCATGATGGGGTCAAGGTGCTCTTTGAACTGTTCCACGAGAGGCGCATAATAGTAGTTTATCTCCTCAATGATGAAGGAATAAATGTTCACATGTCATTAAAGGTGATGCGGTTGTGTGCGACCTCGTCCAAGGCGTATTTCCTTAAATAGTCGATGTTCTCAGCTTGCAATGCAACTTCCTTGTCGTCTTTTACATGATGGAAATAGCGATCTATCAGCACTTGCCGCTCTTACAAATTGCACTGATAAAAGATATTCTCATGGATGATTGAGGTTTTGCTTTGCTCCACTTCCTCAAAGTGCTCGGCATGAACACCGCTGATTGCTACACTCATTCCACCAATGTCCATCACCAGACGGTGATCTCGGTCAATACGAATGATGTAGCCTTCCAATCCAGACATCTCACCTGTGGTGATACGGAGGAGAATACTGTTGCGAGCATAATAATGATAAGGGTGGAGAAGGAAGCGGATGCGCTCAGGAGAGGTCTCCGTGACACGCATGAATGATTGCATCTGTGAGTCTGGTATCTCTGCCACCTTGCCTGTGCTACAATTCTTACAAAGACGGGCGTGAGGGAAGTGCTTATCGAGATAGGCTTGTATTTCTTCAGGATAACCTTGGAAGAAAACCAGCTCACTGACGGTCGGAACTTCCTAATGCTGAACTTTTTGCTTGCCCAATTTCTTGAAATAACGAACTGTCTTATGCACAAAATAGGTTATCTTGTCCTTCACTAACTGTTCTTCCATCTTCTTCACTTTACTATTGTGAACAAAGACGTAAGACCATGTTATTCCGTTCGCTTACGGATACTTCTTTACCTCTGAACCAGTCTTGTCGTCTGGCTCAGGAACGTGGTGCCGTTGGGAGAAACGGGGTTCTCGTTGGCGATAGAAGAAGAATCCGTACCATCCGGTTTCATAAATTCTTTTCTACTTTATGTCGTTGGCTGCAACCATACGCGATGGTTGCAATCGTTTAGTAGTTGAAAATGATATAGCGTTCATAAATACCATTCAATTTGATGCGGTCTCTTGCAAAGAGACTTCTTAAATTGCAAAGGTAGTCATTTTATTTGAATTAGACGGGAAACATCCCGTACTTTTTTAAGTTTCTGTTTTTTTCGAAACACACTACGCAATATCAGAGTCCATGAACAGATAGCCGTAGGTGGTCAGCAATTCCTGCTGTTCGGTCTGGTATCTGCTGCGTGTTTCTTCCGTCGGCTCGCTATCAATGAGGCGCTGCATCTCCTGAAGGACTTGGGTGCCAGCCTGCATGATTGGGGCGAGATGGCGCTGGAGCTTTTCGAAGGAGGGGGCGTAGTAGTAGCCTATCTCCTTGATGATGAAGCTGAGGATGAGCCATGCCTCGGCGGGGAGCATCCGGTATTGCGAAAGCTCCGTCAGTACATAATTGCGCAGATAGTCGATGTTCTCGGCTTGTGGGGCGACGTCCTTTGTGGTCTTTACGGGATGAAAAAAGCGGTCGATAAGTGCCTCGCGCTCATGGAGGTTACGCTCGTAGAACGGTGAGCCGTCGAGGGCTGCGCTGCCAGTCTGATCGACCTCCTCAAAGTGCTCAGCATGCACACCAGCGATAGCCACACTCATGCCACCGACATCCATGATAAGACGACGGTCGCGGTCGATGCGAATGACGTAACCTTCGAGTCCTGCCAGGTCGCCAGAGGTGATGCGGAGGAGTATGCGGTTGCGAGCATAATAATGGAAAGGCTTAAGAAGGAAACGGATACGATCGGGCTCCGTTTCGTTGATGCGCATGAAGGGTCGCATCTGCGAATCGGGTATCACAGCCGCCTTGCCCGTACTGCAGTTCTTGCAGAGATAGGTATGTGGAAAATTCCAGTTCAGATATTCTTGTAGTTCTTTTGGATTGCCTTGCAAAAAGACGAGTCCGCTGACGGTCTGCAGTTCCTGACGCTGCACGCCATGCTTCGCCCGCTTCTTGTAATAGCGCACGGTCTTATGCACAAAGTGGGGTACGTTGTCGGCGTTCAGCCTTGCTTCCACCTTCCTCACTTTGCTATGATGCACAAAGACATACGACCAAGATAAAGAATTAGTACCATCCGGTTTCATAAATTCCTGTCTATTCGTTTATTTACAAAGTTAGACAAAACTTTTTATTTCCGCAAACTTTAACTCCCTTTTTACTCTTTTTACTTTTTTACTCTTTTACTTTTTAACTTTTAAAAATTACTTTTTTACTCTTTTACTTTTTAGCTTTTTAAGATCATCCTCACTTTTAAACTTCCCATGCATCGAGTCGTACATCTGTTGTCCGTAGCGCCAGACGCCGACCAGAGCCACTATCAAGACATACATAAGCGAGAGCTGTAAAACGCTGATATACATACCTTCAGCACTTGCGCCGGGCAGTGAGGCGACAACCTTAAGCAGGGCGTTCATCTGCGCTACGACCCACCCCACTCCACTCGCCAGCCACTGCCAAACGACCGCCATCCACGCCGCAAACTGACACAACGGCGAGAGCACGAACAAGAGCATGGCGGCATATATGATAAAGGTGGTAAGCGGCACGGCGACGATATTAGCCAGAAGGAAATAGAAAGGCACATTGCCGAAGTAGTACATCACCAGCGGCAGCACGAAGAGTTGGGCGGCGAGCGAGATGCACACAAGCGAGACGAGCTTGCCGACGAATCGGCGGTGAGCATAGCGCACGTATAAGCGGTTGTTGCGGAGCAGCACATGGCATATCACGATGCCCATCACAGCCAAGAACGACATCTGAAAGCCGACGTCCCACAGCATCGCCGGACTCGCCAGGAGCATCACACTTGCGGCAAGGGCGAGACTGTTCGTCGTGAGATAGTCGCGCTGCAGAAAGGTCATTGAGGCGTAGACGCTGAACATCGCCGCCGAACGCACTATGCCCGGCGACATACCCACCATCAAGGCGAAGGTCCAGACGAGGAGAAGCGTTACGAGCAGTCCGCCCATCGTGTTGCGGCGGCGCCCGAGCAGCAGTGCAATCATGGCGTAGATGATGCCGAGATGTAGTCCGGAGAGGGCGAGCACGTGCGACACGCCTGCCTTCGAATACGTATCGCGTAGCTCGGCGCTGACACCTGTCTTGTCGCCGAGGGTCATTGCCGCAATAGTGGCGTACGAATCTTCGGAGAGGGCGCTGCCCTGCAGTCGGCTGAGCAGGTCGTAACGCAGCGACTGCAGCGAGAGAGCGAGACGGTCGATTCGCGGCATAGCTTCGAGGCTTACCTCCGCACGTTTCCACTTGTCCGAGGCGACGAACGTGCGAGCCACGATGCCGCGCACCATGCGCTGTCTGCGCCAGTCGAAACCTCCGCGCTGTGCGTATGTGTCATCGAAACCGCTGAACACCGACTGCGCCTCGATGCCGTCGCCTATAACAATGTGATTCAACGAATTAGGGTTCTGGAAATAAGCGTTCAGCCTATGCCCTGCGAGCCGCCCACTCACAACGGCAAGCTCGCATTTCATAGAGCGTCGCTTCTTGATAGGTTGCGACACGACAACCGCCTCGTACACTTCTTCTTCGCCCGTGAATGCGCAGCGCAGACTGTTCTCGTACGACGTAATGCGCCACGCTCCGCCCGCCATAACGACGCCGAAGATCAGCAGCGTCTGCATCATTTCGAGGCGCTTGCTCATGTGCAGCAGAACAAGTAGCGAGAGCAGACCGACGAACAGCCACCGCCACAGCGCAACGGGCACAGCGTCTGCCGTCGCATCGCCGATGCAGATGCCAATGAGAAGGCATATTGCGATGCGAAGGAAGGTATGGAGCTGTAGTGTGCCGTTGAATTTCATTGTTCGGTCAGTAGGTTTCTATATGCGGCGGTCGTGAAAATATCACTTGCACGTAGAGCTTGGACACACTGCCTTGAACTCGCACTTCTCGCAGTGCGCCTTGCGGCTTGTGCAGATGTATCTGCCGTGCAGTAGCAGCCAATGGTGTGCCTTCGCAAGGTCGTCAGCAGGAATGTGCTTCACGAGCTGCTGCTCCACCTTCAGCGGCGTGTCAGCCGTGCGCGGCACGAGTCCGAGGCGGTGGCTCACACGGAACACATGCGTGTCGACGGGCATCGCAGCCTCACCGAATGCCACAGCCAGCATCACGTTAGCCGTCTTGCGACCTACGCCCGGCAAGCGCAGCAGACTGTCGAAGTCGTGCGGCACCTCACCCCCGTATTCGCTCTGTATCATACGAGCGAGTTCTACGAGGTGGCGAGCCTTGGCGTTGGGATAGCTCACGCTCTTCACGTATTCGTAAACCTCAAACTCGTCGGCTTCTGCCATAGAGCGTGCGTCGGGATAATGGGCGAAGAGTTCGGGCGTCACCTGATTGACACGCTTGTCGGTGCATTGCGCGCTGAGCACAACGGCAACGAGCAGCTGGAACACGCTGCCAAACTCCAGTTCGGTTGTCACTTCGGGGTGGATGCCGCGGAAGTAGTCGAGCACATATTTATATAGTTCGCTTTTCTTCATTACTTTTATTACTTATTATATTATTACAGATGAAACCCAATTATAAAGCGCACATGGGCTACACGCTGCAAAGATACATCATTTGGGAAATGCAGACAAGAGAATCAGCGAGAATAATTATATAGAAACAAAAAACGGATTTATCTGTTTGTGGTTAGCTGCGAAGCTGCGCAAACAGATAAATCCGTTTTTATATTATTGCTGTCCAGTAAAACTAATAATGTGGTTATAAACGGGCTGAAAGCCCAACAATCACATAGCCCAGGGCAGCGCCCTGGGTAAACATTATACCCCCACATCTCCATTCGCCCTGTAAGGGCAAAAGCCTAATTATTAAGGTGTTGCCCTTACAGGGCGCACTATTCAACAAATACACTCAATACCCAGGGCGTTGCCCTGGGCTATGTGGTTGTTGGGCTTTCAGCCCGCATAGTAAATAGGCAAGCCCCTTTAGTAAATATTGAAATAAAACACTGAATAACAAAGCAATATAAGGGTGAATAAGAGGGCAGTTCCTGACACAAGATTGCTGGGTTGGTGCAGCGGAGACCGCTGCACCCCCTAAAGGTAGTCTTCTAATAGGCTAAGTGACTACGGCAAGAATGCCGTAGCCTCCTATATTAATACTCGCTCCAAGACTTGATGCCGATGTCCTCAAGCTTAGTTGTGCAGAACGCATAGATGAATGCGCTTGCGAGGCGTGCGTTCGTGATAAGAGGCACGTTGAGGTCGATGGCAGCACGGCGAATCTTGTAGCCGTTGGTAAGCTCAGAGCTTGTGAGGTTCTTCGGAATGTTCACAACCATGTCGATAGTGTGGTTGTGCAGCAAGTCGAGAGCCTTAGGCTCGTCGCCCTCCTCAGACGGCCAGAGCACGTGTGTGTTCTCGATGCCGTTCTCGTTGAGGAACTTGCTTGTGCCGCCCGTAGCATAGAGCTTGTAGCCGTGGTCGATGAGCATCTTAGCAGCGTCGAGCATAGCCACCTTCTGCTTAGCGCCACCGGTAGAGAGAAGGATGTTCTTCTTCGGGATACGATGGCCTACAGAGAGCATACTCTTGAGAAGAGCGGTGTTGGTGTCGTCGCCCAAGCAGCCTACCTCACCGGTAGAGCTCATGTCTACGCCGAGCACCGGGTCTGCCTTCTGCAGACGGTTGAACGAGAACTGCGAAGCCTTGATACCAACATAGTCGAGGTCGAAGAGGTTCTTGCTCGGCTTCTCAACCGGCAGACCGAGCATAACGCGTGTGGCAAGCTCGATGAGGTTGATCTTGAGCACCTTGCTCACGAACGGGAACGAACGCGAAGCGCGGAGGTTGCACTCGATAACGAGGATATCGTTGTCGCGAGCCATGAACTGGATGTTGAACGGACCGTTGATGTGCAGTTCCTTAGCAATCTGACGGCCTACACGCTTACAGCGGCGCACGGTCTCTACATAGAGCTTCTGCGGCGGGAACTGGATGGTAGCGTCGCCAGAGTGAACGCCGGCGAACTCGATGTGCTCAGAGATAGCGTAAGCGATAACCTCGCCGTTCTTTGCCACAGCATCCATCTCGATCTCCTTAGCATGCTCGATGAACTTGCTCACTACAACCGGGTGGTCCTCGCTCACGTTAGCCGCAAGCTGCAGGAATCGCTTCAGCTCGTCCTCATTAGAGCATACGTTCATGGCAGCGCCAGAGAGCACGTACGACGGACGAACGAGTACCGGGAAGCCCACACGCTCGATGAAGCGGTCGATGTCATCCATGCTTGTGAGGGCGCTCCACTCAGGCTGGTTGATGCCGTTGTTGGTGAGCATCTGCGAGAACTTCGCACGGTCCTCAGCGTTGTCGATGTCCTGAGCCTTTGTACCGAGGATAGGCACGTGCTGCTCGTCGAGAAGCACAGCGAGGTTGTTAGGAATCTGACCGCCGGTAGATACGATCACGCCGTTAGGCTGCTCGAGGTCGATGATATCCATAACACGCTCGAAGGTGAGCTCGTCGAAGTAGAGACGGTCGCACATATCGTAGTCGGTAGACACGGTCTCGGGGTTATAGTTGATCATAACCGAGCGGTAGCCCTCCTTGCGGATAGTGTTCAGAGCCTGAACGCCACACCAGTCGAACTCTACAGAAGAACCGATGCGGTAAGCACCCGAACCGAGTACGATGATAGAACGCTTGTCGTTCTCGAAGGTGATGTCGCTCTTTACGCCAGCGTATGTTAAGTACAGATAGTTGGTCTGTGCAGGATACTCGGCAGCCAGGGTGTCAATCTGCTTAACAACCGGCAGGATGCCGTAGTTCTTACGACGGTTGCGCACGACGAGCGACGCCTTGCGCATCGACTTGAGCTCGTCCTCAAGACCTACGGCGCGTGCAATCTGGAAGTCGGTGAAGCCGTATACCTTAGCCGTACGCAGGAGTTCCTTGTCGAGAGTGTTGATATTGCACTTCTTCATAGCCTCATCGATGTCGATGATGTGCTGGAGCTTCTCGAGGAACCACTTGTCGATCTTTGTAAGTTCGTGAATCTGGTCGCCGGTATAGCCCTTTTGCATAGCCTTGGAGATGACAAACACGCGCTTGTCGGTCGGCTCGCGCAGAGCAGCGTCGATATCTTCAATCTCAAGCTCCTTGTTCTCTACGAAGCCGTGCATGCCCTGACCGATCATGCGCAGACCCTTCTGGATAGCCTCCTCGAAGTTGCGACCGATAGCCATCACCTCGCCTACCGACTTCATTGAAGAGCCGAGCTCCTTGTCTACGCCGCGGAACTTAGAGAGATCCCAACGCGGAATCTTGCAGACAACATAGTCGAGTGCAGGCTCGAAGAATGCAGATGTAGTCTTTGTCACAGAGTTCTTCAACTCGAACAAGCCGTAGCCCATGCCGAGCTTAGCGGCAACAAAGGCGAGCGGATAGCCCGTAGCCTTAGAAGCGAGAGCAGAAGAACGGCTCAAACGAGCGTTCACCTCGATTACGCGGTAGTCTTCCGACTGCGGGTCGAAGGCATACTGCACGTTACACTCGCCGACGATGCCGATATGACGGATAATCTTGATAGCGAGAGCGCGCAGCTTGTGATATTCAGAGTTGGTGAGTGTCTGCGACGGAGCGATAACGATCGACTCGCCGGTATGGATGCCGAGCGGGTCGAAGTTCTCCATGTTGCAGACTGTGATACAGTTGTCGTAGCGGTCGCGCACTACCTCGTATTCTATCTCCTTCCAGCCCTTGAGACTCTTCTCGACGAGCACCTGCGGAGAGAACGAGAATGCCTTCTCAGCGATTTTCACGAGTTCTTCCTCGTTGTCAGCAAAGCCAGAGCCGAGTCCGCCGAGAGCGTAAGCAGCACGGATGATGACCGGGTAGCCGAGTTCGGCAGCCGCCTTGCGTGCCTGCTCCATGTTCTCGCAAGCCTCGCTCTTGATAGTCTTAACGCCTATCTCGTCGAGCTTCTCAACGAAGAGCTCGCGGTCCTCGGTGTCGATGATAGCCTGCACCGGTGTACCGAGCACCTTCACGTTGTACTTGTCGAGGATGCCGTTGCGGTAGAGTTCAACGCCGCAGTTGAGCGCTGTCTGTCCGCCGAACGAGAGGAGGATGCCGTCAGGACGCTCCTTCTTTATCACTTCCTCTACGAAGTAAGGCTGAACGGGAAGGAAATATATCTGGTCGGCAACGCCTTCAGATGTCTGCACTGTTGCGATGTTCGGGTTGATGAGCACTGTCTCTATGCCCTCTTCGCGCAGAGCCTTAAGCGCCTGCGAACCAGAGTAGTCGAACTCGCCCGCTTCGCCAATCTTCAAGGCACCCGAACCGAGCAATAACACTTTCTTTATATTTTCGTCTTTCATTTATTCTGATGTTTAATGATTAATGTTTGATGTTTTATCGGGCTACAGCCCTAAAACACGAAACTTAAACATTCTGATTATTTCACTTTTCGTTCTACAACTCTTCAGTTAGTTCATAGCCTCTACGAACTTGTCGAACATAAACTCCGTGTCTACCGGACCAGAGCAAGCCTCCGGGTGGAACTGGCTTGAGAACCAAGGCTTCGACTTGTGGCGAATGCCCTCGTTAGATCCGTCGTTCATGTTTACGAAGAGCTCCTCCCAATCGGCGCCGAGTGTCTTTGCGTCTACGGCGTAGCCGTGGTTCTGCGATGTTACGAAGCACTTCTCTGTGCCAACCATGCGCACCGGCTGGTTGTGTGAGCGGTGACCGTACTTGAGTTTGTAGATATGAGCGCCTGCTGCCTTAGCGAGGAGCTGGTTGCCCATGCAGATGCCGCAGATAGGCTTGTCTGAGAGGCTCATCTGCTTCTGGATGATCTTCACGGCATCCTCGCACATATCTGGGTCGCCAGGACCGTTAGCGAGGAACAGACCGTCGAACTCCATGTCGGTATAGTCGTAGTTCCAAGGCACGCGGATAACCTCGCAGCCGCGGTTGATGAGACAGCGGATGATGTTAGCCTTCACGCCGCAGTCGACGAGCACCACCTTCTTCTCTGCGCCCTCGTTGTAGCGGATGATCTCCTTGCAGCTCACCTTGTCGACGAAATTAACTCCAGCATACTCGGCTGTAGGTATGTTCTCCGGATCGTCGTCGAAGAGAATCTTACCCATCATTACGCCGTGCTCGCGCAGCACCTTAGTAAGCTCGCGTGTGTCGATGCCGGTGATGCCGGGCACGTGCTCACGTTTGAGCCACTCTGCAAGACTCTCTACGGCATTCCAGTGGCAGTACTGCTCGCTGTAGTCAGCCACGATGATAGCCGAAGCGTAGATTTTGTCACTCTCCATGAATGTAGGCAGACCGTTCTCTTCCACTGTGAACGGCGGTACACCATAGTTGCCAACCAACGGATAGGTCAGTGTCATAAGCTGTCCAGCGTACGAAGGGTCGGTGAGCGACTCTGGGTAGCCCATCATAGCAGTGTTGAAAACTACCTCGCCAGCCACCGGTGCTTCATAACCGAACGACTTTCCGTGGAACTTGGTTCCGTCTTCCAATACTAAAGTTACATTTCTCATACTTATATCTTCTCGATTTTTTATATTTCGTTGTTTGTTTTATCGCGCACATACGCCCTGAAAGCGCAAAAGTCAATTTTCTAATTATCCTTTTGCCCTTTCAGGGCGTGTTTGTTCATGGTTGTTGCAGCGTTCGCAGGCTGCCGTATAACCACAAAACGTGTTTTCTACTTAGTTTCCACAATGCTACTAATGCTAAGCTGCTGCGTATGTAGCCGGGCACAGCGTCCTACTTCTGTCGGTCGATGTAGTTGACGAACGCCTGGTTGCAGAGCTTTGTTCCGCCGGGCGTGGGGTACTTGCCTGTGAAGTACCAGTCGCCGTGGTGGTTGGGTATAGCCTCGTGGAGTCCGTCTATCGACTGGAACACGAGTTCGACCGGTGTCTTCAGACCTTCCGGTCGGAGCATCTCAGCCACTTTCTGGTTTATCTCCTCGGTAGAGAATGGTTTGTATATGTCGCGCACGCAGTTGCGCATCATGTCCTTGGGCTTGAGCAGTTCGAGCTTGCACGCCTCGTAGACACGCTGCAGCAGGTCGTTCATGCCGCGCTCGCGGATAAGCTCTATTGTGGCGCGGAAGACGCAGAACTCCTCCAGACGCGGCATGTCAATGCCGTAGTAGTCGGGGTAGCGTATCTGCGGAGCCGACGACACGACGACAATCTTCTTCGGGTGGAGGCGGTCGAGGATGCGCAGGATGCTCTCCTTGAGCGTCGTACCGCGCACGATTGAGTCGTCGATAACCACGAGGTTGTCCACGCCCGGCTCAATACATCCGTATGTTATGTCGTAGACGTGCGAGGCGAGGTCGTTGCGCGAGTTGCCTTCGGTGATGAAGGTGCGCAGCTTTATGTCCTTTATTGCCACCTTTTCGGAGCGCACGTACGTGTCGAGAATGGCGTGCAGCTCTGCGTCTGTCGGCTCGTGACCGAGCTGCTGTATCTGCTGCACCTTCTGTCGGTTGAGACACTTCTTGAAGCCCGAGAGCAGTCCGTAGTAAGCCACTTCGGCTGTGTTCGGTATGAACGAGAACACGGTGTGGCTGATGTCGCCGCCAACGGCTTCGAGCACCTGCGGCACGAGCAGTTCGCCGAGCCGTTTGCGCTCGCGGTAGATGTCGCGGTCTGAACCACGGCTGAAGTATATGCGTTCGAACGAGCAAGCCGAGTCGCCGCGCTGTTCGAGTATGCGCTCCATGCGCACCTCTCCGCTACGGCTCACGAGCAGCGCGTTGCCGGGCGGCAGTTCCTTTATGTCTTCACATTCGAGGTCGAACGTAGTCTGCAGCACGGGGCGCTCGGACGCCACGGCTACGAACTCGTCGTTCTGATAGTAGAACGCCGGGCGTATGCCCCACGGGTCGCGCATAGAGAACATCTCGCCCGAGCCGGTGAGTCCGCACATCACATAGCCGCCGTCGAAGTTGGGCATTGTGGTGCGCAGCACATTCGCCATGTCCATGTGGTTGTCTATATATCTGGTGATGTCCATGCCTTCGAGTCCGAGCTTCTTGGCGTCAACGAAGTTGCGTTCGGCTTCGCGGTCGAGGCGGTGGCCCATCAGTTCGAGCAGAGTATATCCGTCGCTGTAGATGCGCGGGAACATGCCCTGCGTGAGCATCTGCTGGAATATCTCGTCGATATTAGTCATATTGAAGTTGCCGCAGATGCAGAGGTTCTTTGCCTGCCAGTTGTTGCGGCGCAGGAAAGGATGCACGTATGCGAGTCCTTTCTTTCCGGTCGTGGAGTAGCGCAGGTGTCCCATGTAGAGTTGTCCGGCGAAGGGCAGATGATTCTTTGCGAACTCTGCGTCGGCGAGCAGTTCGGGCGAGAGACGGGCGTACTCTTTCTGTACGCGTCCGAATATCTCGGTGATGGCGTCCTTGCCTTCGGCGCGCTCGCGGAACATGTATTCCGTTCCGGGCATTCCATCGAACTTCACGCATGCCATTCCGGCACCTTCCTGTCCGCGGTTGTGCTGTTTCTCCATCATCAGATAGAGCTTGTTGAGTGCGAACATCCACGTGCCGTACTTCTCCTGATAGTATTCGAGCGGCTTGAGCAATCGTATCATTGCCACGCCGCATTCATGTTTCAACGGTTCCACGATGCTTCTATTTTTGTTGTGTTTCTATTGAAGATTACTGTTGTAAGGGTAAAAATTAAGCGCCAAGACAAATAGCCCGACGCTTATATATATACATTATTTCAAAATACCGATAAGTAGACCTGTCAACGACAGTCCTACGCTCAGGAACGACATCCACAAAGAGGTAGTAGCACTAACATAGGCATTGTTAGCTTCAACCTTGTTGGGCTCTACGTAGATGTAGTCGTTCTGCTGAACATAATAGTAAGGAGAGTTGATGAGGTTGGCATCGTTCAGATTAAGACGATGAACCTCTTTCTTTCCGTCAACGCCCTCACGAATGAGGAGCACGTTGTCGCGCTTGCCGAAGATGGTGAGGTCGCCTGCCTGAGCGATGGCCTCCATGATGCTCATCTTCTCGTTGGTAACGGGAACCACGCCCGGCGACTTGACAGCGCCGGCAATAACCACTCTGTAGCTCGACAGACGCACTGTGACTACGGGGTTTTCGCTCTCAGAGAAATATGGCTTCACCTTATCAAAGATAAGCTTCTCACATTCGGAGTTGGTGAGTCCTACGACATGCAGCTTGCCGACAACGGGGAAGTTAATCTCGCCGTCGTTGTTGACGAGATACTGCTGCACGGTGCTGTTAACAGCGCCCGTGCTGCCACCGTTGGTGGTAGGCATATTGGCGAAGAGGTTGAACGGACGAGACGTCTCCTGGTCGGACGTTACGACGGCGATGGTGAGCAAGTCCTTAGGCATGATACGAGCATCGTACAAACCTTTTGAAGCGGCAAGGTTGATGGAGTCGATATTCTTGAAATAAGGAACCTTCCTCGCTGCAGCACAACCGCTGAGGAGAACCACTACTGTCGCTATAATTATCGGAAACAATAATTTCTTCATAACAATTATTCAGTCTTTTGTTTAAATATCGACTGCAAAAATACTACATATTTCTGACACTGACAAGTTTTTGCTTATACATTTCACAGAATAATGCAACAAAGTACAATCGACCGCCCTACGCTACCCCATCGTCACCCGAACGGAATCCGATCGGACACCGAACGCAACCCGATCGGACACCGAACGCAACCCGATCGGACGGCGGACGCAACCCGATTGGACGGCGGACGCAACCCGATCGGACACCGAACGCGACACGATGACACAAACCAAGGCTGGATACACCCCACTAATTGCAACAAACGCCATCACTTTGTAAAAAAAACATGGGAGAAGCAGGTGTATTGTCGCAAATTTTATTTAATTTTGTCGGATAATAACATGGCATGTGCTGAAACGAAGCGTGTTCCATCTTTCATTGCTCTTTTCTGCGGGTGTCATTAGCCTTAGAACAATATGAATAACAAACAAGCAAGCCCACGACTTAACAAGGTGTTATTGATATACACCGGTGGCACTATCGGCATGGGATGCAACAGCGAGACAGGGGCTCTTGAGCCGCTCAACTTCGACCACCTACTGTCGAACTTTCCCGAATTTGCACTTCTGCAGACGGACGTAGACACTTATCAGTTCACTCCTCCTATCGACTCATCGGACATGAGCCTGCGTCGATGGGCTCAGCTTGTACGCATCATAGCAGACAACTACGACAAGTACGACGGATTCGTGGTGCTGCACGGCACCGACACTATGTCGTACACGGCGTCGGCGCTCTCGTTCATGCTCGAGAACCTCACGAAGCCGGTGATTCTGACCGGTTCGCAGCTGCCTATCGGACAGCTCCGCACCGACGGCAAGGAAAACCTGCTGACGAGTATCGAACTGGCGTCGGCGTTCGGCGAGGACGGACACCCGATGGTGCCGGAGGTGTGCATCTACTTCAGCGGCCGACTGCTGCGCGGCAATCGCAGTACGAAGGAGAGCGCCGACGGATTCAACGCCTTCAACTCGTTCAACTATCCGCATCTGTGCGAGGCGGGCGTGGAGTTCCACTTCAAGCCCCACTACATCTTGAAGCCCGACTACACGAAGCCGATGATTCCGCACATGGCGATGGACCCGAACGTGGTGGTGTTCTCGCTCTTCCCCGGCATTCAGGAGAACATAGTGCGCCACATGTTCGACGCACCCGAGCTGCGCGGCATCGTGATGAGAAGTTTCGGCAGCGGCAACGCTCCGCAGAAGCCGTGGCTCATGCGCCTGCTGAAGGACGCTACGCAGCGCGGCGTGACGATTGTGAACATCAGCCAGTGTGTGGCTGGATTCGTGAAGATGGGCCGCTACGACACGGGCTTCCAGTTGCAGGACGCAGGCGTGGTGAGCGGCGGCGACAGTACCGTGGAGAGCGCCATCACGAAGCTCATGTTCCTGCAGGCTCACTACAAGGACCCGCGCGTGATACGCAACCTCATGGGCAGAAGCATTTGCGGCGAGATTACGAAATAGGAACGTAATGCGGGGTTAAGCATTTTTACACATTATTTATATAGCGGTTTCAGCCAAATGTGCTAACTTTGCTGCGCAGAAACGGTTTTAAAAACATAAAGATTTTTGAAGGAGACACAAATGAAAAGAACAGAATTGAAGGCTTTGGTGATGATGGTCGTCGCTACGGTGTACGCTCTGGCTGCTTCGGCACAGATTCCGCAGGGCTACTACGACGCGCTGAAGGGAAAGAAGGGCGCCGAACTGAAGACCGCCGTCCACAACATCATCAAGGAGGCTACCGTGCTTAGCTACGGCAAGGGCAAGGCTGCCACATGGTGGGGCTTCTACCTCACAGATAACGACAACGGATACGTAATAGACCGCTACTCGCCGGAGAAGGTGGAGTTCGGTGCATGGGGCGAATCGTGCAGCTCGATGAATATCGAACACTCGTTCCCGAAGAGTTGGTGGGGAGGTGAGCAACGCCAGGCCTACAAAGACCTCTACAACCTCATGCCGAGCGACGCCAAGGCTAACTCTACGAAGAGCAACTACGGCATGGGCGTGGTGACAAAGGCGACGTACGACAACGGCGTGATAAAGGTGGGCACGGGCGACAGCGGCAAGAAGCTGTGGCAGCCTTACCCCGAGTGGCAGGGCGACTTCGCGCGTGCATACCTCTACATGGCTACATGCTATCAGGACTATGCGTGGGTGAAGGAGGGCTTGAACTCGCTTGAGACGGGCGACTATCCTACGCTGCAGAAGTGGGCGTCTGACCTCTACATCAAGTGGGCGAAGCAAGACCCCGTGAGCGACCTGGAGGCTAAGCGCAACAACATCGTGTACAGCATTCAGGGCAACCGCAACCCGTTCATCGACTTCCCTAACCTCATGGAGTACATCTGGGGCGACAGCATCAGCTACGAGTTCGACCCGGCTACAACGATTGTGACGAAGCAGGTGGTGCCGGAGAACAGCATGATGTGTATCTACCTGGCAAGCTACAAGGCTACGGACGGCGGATGCACCATCGAGACCGCTCTCCATCCGAAGGAGGGCGCAGAGGTTTGGGAGCGCACAAGCTCGTTCGGATGGAAGGGCACGGGCGCTATCAAGGAGGGTTCTAACAAGTATGCTACGAAGTATGCGGCTGAAAGTTCGATGGTGACGCCGGAGATTGACCTCGGCGGATACAAGGAGGCTACGGTTTCGTTCAGTCATGCGGTGAACTACGCGCAGGACCCGAACGAGAAGCTCAGCGTGGAGGTGCGCTGCGAGGGCAAGACGACGAAGCTCGAGGGCTTCACATGGCCTACGGGTGACAGTTGGAGTTTCGTAGACTCGGGCGATATAGACCTCAGCGCTTGGGCTGGCAAGAAGATTAACATCGTGTTCCACTATACAAGCACCACAAGCGAGGCTCCGACATGGGAGGTGCGCGACATTGCGCTCACCGGCGTGAAGGGCAACGCGGCTACGGCTATAGGCAGCGTGGCTGAGGGCACGCAGGGCACATTCGATCCTGCTCAGCCCTACACCGTATACGACCTCAGCGGCAGAGTGGTAACGGGCGATGCGCAGCACGGCGTATACATAGTGAAGCAGGGTAAGAACACATTTAAGGTGATGCGCTAATGATAAACATCAATCATCTTGTACAACTGAAGGCGTTCGCACGCCAAGATGCCTTGCTGCTCGCATTGTTGTGGGCAGCAAGCTTCGCATGTATAATGCTGCTCAACGCGGGTTTTATCGGCAACATCTTAGCTCTGGCTACGCCGTTCCTCGTAGGCTACCGACTGAAGGCGTTCCGCACGGAGGCGCTCTTCGGCGTGATATCGTTCCGCCGCGCCTACGCCTATTCGCTCTATGTGTTCATCTACGCTTCGCTGGTGTTCGCACTGGTGCAGTACGCCTACTTCCAGTTCCTGGACAATGGCGCGTTCGCCAATCTCATCACCACAACGATGAAGCAGCTGGCGCCTATCTACGAGCAGCAGGGCATATCGAAGACGGAGATAAAGAACAGCATGGACGTAGTGACGATGATCACCCCGGTGCATTGGGCGTTCATGTTCATGATGCAGAACCTCGCCATCGGCGCTATTGTAAGTCTGCCGATTGCGCTTATCGGAAAAAGAAACAGATAACACCTCAACATAACAACATCATATCTCAACATCTCAACACCTCAACACAACACCATAAAATCATGGATATAACAGTAGTAGTTCCTTTGTTCAACGAGGAGGAATCGCTCCCCGAACTCTACGCGTGGATAGAACGCGTGATGAAGGCAAATAACTTCACATACGAGGTGATCTTCGTAAACGACGGCTCCACCGACAACTCGTGGAACGTAATAGAGGGTCTCTCGCAAAAGTCGACGACAGTAAAAGGCATCAAGTTCCGCCGCAACTACGGCAAGAGTCCGGCGCTATTCTGCGGTTTCAAAGAGGCGCAGGGCGACGTCGTAATCACAATGGACGCCGACCTGCAGGACTCGCCTGACGAGATACCGGCTCTCTACCACATGATTAAGGATGAGGGCTACGACCTCGTGAGCGGATACAAGCAGAACCGCAAGCAGGGCGACCCGCTCTCGAAGACTATACCTACGAAACTCTTCAACGCTACGGCTCGTAAGGTGAGCGGCATTCATAATCTGCACGACTTCAACTGCGGACTGAAGGCTTACCGCAAGGATGTGGTGAAGAATATCGAGGTGTACGGCGAGATGCACCGATACATACCTTATCTGGCTAAGAACGCAGGCTTCGACAAGATAGGCGAAAAGCCTGTGCATCATCAGGCACGCAAGTTCGGCAAGTCGAAGTTCATGGGCTGGAACCGCTTCTTCAATGGCTATCTCGACCTTATCACGCTGTGGTTCCTCTCAAGTTTCGGCAGAAAGCCTATGCACGTGTTCGGCTTCCTCGGCACGCTGATGTTCTTCCTCGGCTTCCTCTCGGTGGTAGCACTGGGCGCAGACAAGCTCTGGTGTCTGGCTCACGGCATTCCGCAGCGACTCATCACCGACTCGCCTTACTTCTTCATCGCGCTCACCGTGATGATGATTGGCACACAGTTCTTCCTCGCCGGATTCATCGGCGACCTTGTGAGCCGCTCATCGCAGAACCGCAACGACTATCAGATTGAGAAGACGCTGCGCTGCGAGTCATAAACAAACTTTCAGACAAAATGCGAACAACAACAATAACGACAGCCATCGCTATGGTGGCGCTGTTCGTGCTGGCTGCGTGCTCGTCTATCGACTGTCCGCTGAACAACCGCGTGTATGCCACGTTCAGACTCGACGCCGGCATGAAGACGATGGAGGACACGCTGACAGTGGCTGTGCCGCGCGCTGCCGACTACAAGGACGACGACACCGTGATAATCAACCGACTCACTGGCTTCGACAGCATCGCGCTGCCGATGAGCTATCAGCGTGCGGTGGATGTGTATGTCTTCGGCATAAAGCAGAAGGACAGCGACGTGAGCACGACGGACACGGTGTGGGTGACGAAGGAGAACAACCCGCACTTCGAGTCGGTAGACTGCAACCCGCAGTTTTTCCACACCATCACGGACGTGAAGTTCACCACGGAGGCGATTGAAAACATAACGATAAACTATAATAAGGTAACATACAATGACGGTAAAGCGCACTTCCTCATTCGTTTCAAGGGTCATAGCAATTAGCCTGTTGCTGATTGCGGTGACGACGGCGACGGCGCAGAGCAGAAAGGATGCTACGGCGGATAAGAAGTTGACGGCACAGAAGGACACGGTGGCGTTCTTCCGCGGCGTGGCGGTGTCGGCTGACGTGGTGGGACTGGCGCAACTGGCGTTCAGCGACTACGGACAGTACGAGGCGGCGCTGCGCATCAATCTAAAGGACCGCTACTTTCCGGTGTTTGAGCTGGGATACGGCACGGCAGACTCTGACAACCCGACGACAAATCTTAAGTACAAGACGTCGGCGCCCTACTGGCGTGTGGGCATGGACTTCAACATAGCGAAGAACAAACACGACGCTTACCGCGTGTATGCCGGCGCACGCTATGCCATGACTTACTATAAGTTCGACGTCGTGGGCAACGGACTGAAAGACCCGGTCTGGGGCGACGACGTAGACTACAACGTGAAGGGCATGAAGGCCAACTATCATTGGATGGAGGCTGTGTTCGGCGTAGACGCGAAGATAGCTGGTCCGCTTCGTCTGGGCTGGTCGGTGCGCTATCGCAGACGTATCACTCACGACGACGGCAACATCGGAAAGACTTGGTACGTGCCGGGCTACGGCAAGCAAGGTGGCAGTCGACTGGGCGGCACTTTCAACATAATCTTTGAGATTTAGTATATGACAAACAAAAAACTTTTGTGGCGATTGCCATTACTCGTGTTCCTCATTATCGGAACAATATATATTGTAAGACAACAGCGTAGCATGCCTTATCAGCACGATGAGGGACAGATATTCGGCACGTTCTATCACATCACTTATCAGAACGACTCATCTATTCAGACAGACATTCTCGCAGAACTGCAGAAGGTGGACAACGCTTTGTCGATGTTCAACAAGGAGTCGATCATCTCGCACATCAATCGCGGCGAGAACGTGGAGACGAACGAGATGTTCGAGAGTGTGTTTAATCTGGCTGAGAAAATCTCCGACAACACCGACGGAGCGTTCGACATAACGGTGGCACCGCTCGTGAACGCATGGGGTTTCGGCTTCAAGACGGGCAATCCGCCAACGAAGCAGACGGTAGACTCGCTGCGTGCTATCGTGGGTTACAAGAAGGTGAAGCTCGCGAACCATCGCATCACGAAGTCAGATGCACGCGTAATGCTCGACTGCAGCGCTATTGCTAAGGGCTACGGCTGCGATGTGGTGGCGCGTCTGCTCGAAAAGCGCGGCATAAAGAACTATATGGTGGAGATTGGCGGCGAGGTGGTTACGCACGGCATCAGCGAAAAGCGTCTGCCGTGGAAGATTGGCGTGACGAAGCCGTCGGACGACTCGCTGAACGTGAACAACGAACTGCAGACCGTGCTCAACGTGAAGGACCGCGCAATGGCGACAAGCGGCAACTACCGCAACTTCTACTATCGTGGCGGCAAGAAGTATGCGCACACTATAGACCCTGCTACGGGCTATCCCGTGCAGCACAGCATTCTCTCGGCAACGGTGCTCGCAAAGCGCTGCGCGGAAGCCGACGCTTATGCTACGGCGTTCATGGTGATGGGTATGGAGAAGGCGAAGAAGGTGCTCGAAAAGCATCCAGAACTGATGGCTTATCTCATCTACAGCGACGACAAGGGCAACCTGCAGGTATGGTATTCGCCGTCTATGGAGGACAAGATTCAGAAGTAAATGCTGAATCTCTACGACAAGCTTCGCGAGATACCATTGTTTCAGGGTCTCACAAGCGACAACCTCATGCAGATTATCGGTCAGACGAAGTTCAGCTTTAAGAAATTCGGCAAGAACGATATAATTAAAAAGGAGGGAGAGAAATGTGATAACGTCGCCATTCTATTGAGTGGCGACGTAAAGACTATCGCTTACGCCGACGACCACGGCTACTCGATAGAGGAATATATAAAGGCTCCGTACATCATTCAGTTGGAGCATTTCATGGGTCTTTCGCCGCATTATACACGCACGTTTACGTCCATTGGCGAAAGCAACACGGTGGAGATCGGCCAGAGCGACCTTATGCACATCTCCGACGAATTTATCATTTTCCGTATCAATCTTCTTAACATCGTCTCCGCAATAGCACAGAAAGCGGAGAGCAAACTGTGGCGTCCGATGCCGGCTGACACAAGGAGTCGCATCGTGTTCTTCCTGAAGTCGCACTGCCTCTACCCTACCGGTGCAAAGGTGTTGCGCATAAAGATGACGCGACTTGCACAAGAACTCGGCATTAGTCGCCTCAACGTATCGGAAGCGCTCAACGCCATGCAAGCCGAAGGACTGCTGCACTTCAGCAGAGGAATAATTAGTGTGCCGCAAATAGAAAGGCTAAGATAATTTGTTGCCGACTATAAAGACCAAACAACTCCCCACTGGCTTAATCACAAACAACATAATTCAGAATTCAGCTGGAAGATGAAAGGTTAAGACTGGAAGACTGGCTGGCAGATATCGCATTTTCAAGGATATCTGCCAGCCTTTACTGTGCTTATACCGTGAACATTACGGCATTTCTGGAAGATATGGAGGATTTTTTCACAAACACGACTTTAATATATTGGTGTCCGGTATCACATTATTAGTTTTACTGGACAGTTCCCTTTGCCAGAATGGCAAACAAGTTGAGATAATAACAATGAACTTTGTTATATAGAAGCAATAATAAAAAAATGCCCCACGGCATCTCGCAGTAGGACATTTAAACCTTTATAACCAATATTTAATTGTACAAGAACCTTAATACTTCTAATTAATACAATAGGTTCAACTGTTGCTGTTGCAAACACATTGTGCTTTGCTTGAACATTCCAATCTGAACGACTCAGCGTTATAATCAGAACGATTAAGCTTCACAACTTGCATTTGCAACCGCAAACATTATTCAGCCTTCGGCTCAGCTTCAGCCTTTGGCTCAGCAGCCTTAGCCTTCTTTGCAGCAGGCTTCTTTGCTGTCTTTGCAGCCTTCGGAGCAGCCTCAGCCTTCGGAGCCTTTGTCTTCTCGAGCTTAGCACGGAGTTTCTCCTCAGCAGCCTCAATCTTCTCAATCTTGGTCTGCAGACGGATAATCTCCTTGTTCTTCATCTCGATTTCCTCGTCCTGATTCTTGATAGTGGTGAGGAGCGAAGCAAGCTCGTCGTTGTCAACAGACTCAGGATAGAGCGAGTTAACGCGAGCGATGAAGTCGCCGAGGATGTTCATATAGTTGGTGAATGCGTCGAAAGGCGAAGCATAGATGCCACGGTCGATACCTACCTGCGACGGCTTTGTAGTCATCTGACGGAAGTTGTTAGAAGCCTGCAGATAGTCCCAGTCCTGATTGATGCGCGGATCGTCGGCGATGCGCACACGGTCGGCTACGCTATAGAGCTTGTTGAAAGCCTCGCGCTGCATCGGGTTGCCGAGCCAAGAGCTAACGTCGCGCTCCTCGTCGGTCCAAGAGAGTGTGTCGGGCACATCAAGAGCACCTACACTTGCCATTGTCTCGCAGATCTCGCTCGGAGTAGAGAATGAGATGCCGCGCTGCTTAGCACATTCGGGCAGAGCCTTGAGGAAGTCGAGAATGTTGCTCGACAGCGGCTGAGCCACGCCAAGAGCAGAAAGCTCCATGAAGATATTCACCACGTGCTCCTCGCCAGGGAAGTTGGCGATGCGGTCTACGTAGTTGTCAGCGAAGAGCGGATAGCCCTCCCACTCGACATTGCTGAAGCGAAGTGAGATATCGTCGCTGAGGTTAACGTCGCGAAGCAAGAGCTTGAGGTTGGGAGCAAGCGCGCAGTTGTAAACATAGTGCGGCGACTTCCAGCCGAGGACGTGGCGTGCGCCTTCGGTAAGCATACCCTTGAAGCCCATCTGAGCAGCCTGAGCACCGATCTCGTCGCTGTAGATAAGCGAAGAGTTGCGCAGAACCTGAGGCTCCTTGCCGAAGTATTCCTTCATCTTCTGGCACTGGCGCTTCACTTCCTTAGCGAAGCTCTCCTCGTTAGCGAGTGAAGCAAGACCGTGTGAGTAAGGCTCGGCGAGGAACTCTACGCAACCGGTCTGGTTGAGTTCCTGCAACTTCTCGAGCACCTGCGGAGCGTGAATCTCCAACTGCTCCATGCCTACGCCAGAGAGAGAGAAAGCCACCTTGAAGAAGCCCGGATGCTCCTTCAACATTTCGCCCAAAGCCTCGAGAGCCGGCATATACGAGCGGTTAGCCACATCAGTGATGAGACGCTCGTCCTCGTAGTCGTCATAGTAATAGTGGTCTGTGCCGATATCAAAGAAACGATAGCGCTTCAGCTGTATGTTCTGATGTATCTCGAAATATAAACAAATAGTTTTCATTATTGTTTGTTTTAAGATTATTGAATAGTAAGTTACTCGGTTTGGCTTTTTGCTTTGAGTTTAAATGTCGCCAGCGAGAACGCGCTCGTACAGATTCTTGATACGTGCGCCCACCTTCTCCCATGTGATCTGGTCGACCTCGCGCTTTCCTTCCTCCTTGAGGTAGTTGAAGAGCGACTCGTTGCTACATATTGAGTAGATAGCGTCGGCAAGTGCGTGTATATCCCAGTAGTCAACCTTGATACAGTTGTCGAGGATTTCGGCGCAACCCGACTGTTTAGAGATAATTGTCGGCGTGCCGCATTGCATTGCCTCAAGCGGCGAGATACCGAACGGTTCAGAAACTGACGGCATGACGTAAACATCCGAGTCTTTCAGACACTCGTACACTTGCTTTCCGCGCATGAAGCCCGGGAAGTGGAAGCGGTCGGCGATGCCGCGCTCAGCTGCGAGATAAATCATTGCGTCCATCATATCGCCGCTACCAGCCATGCAGAAACGCACGTTGCGTGTGCGCTGCAGCACCATGTTGGCAGCTTCTACGAAGTACTCCGGACCCTTCTGCATTGTGATACGTCCGAGGAAGGTTACGACCTTCTCCTTACCCGTATGGTCGGGACGCGGGATGTCCTGCAGTTCCTGGCGCAGCGGATAAACGGCGTTGTGCATCGTGAAGCACTTGCGCGGATCCTGATGATACTGATGGATAACGGTCTGACGTGTAAGCTCCGACACGCACATGATGCAGTCGGCGTTGTCCATACCGTCCTTCTCGATGGCGTAAACCGTAGGGTTCACCTTGCCGCGTGAGCGGTCGAAGTCGGTAGCGTGAACGTGTATGCAGAGCGGTTTGCCGCTTACGTGCTTGGCGTTGATGCCGGCTGGATAGGTGAGCCAGTCGTGAGCATGAATGATGTCGAAGTCCTCTGTGCGAGCCACTACGCCTGCGATGATTGAGTAGTTGTTTATCTCCTCGTGCAGGTTAGACGGGTAGCCGCCGGCGAACTCCATGCAGCCAAGGTCGTTGACGTGCATATAGTTGAAGTCGGCATAAATATGGTCGCGCAGACGATAGTAATACTCCGGGTCCATGATATTGCCCACGCGTTCCTTTACGTAGTCGAAGTTGACGTCGCGCCAAGCGATAGGCACGCAGTTCATAGCCACGATGCGGCAGGCGCTGCGGTCCTCATCGCCGAACGGATGCGGCAGACAGAGCACTGTCTCAACATCGCCCTGTGCGTGCAGACCCTGAGAAATTCCGAAGTTAGCGGTAGCGAGTCCACCAAATACGTGAGGAGGATACTCCCATCCGAACATTAATACTTTCATATATACTTATCCTCCTATTTTAATATTTATATTTTTCCAAGAGTTCGAGAGTGCGCAGAATCTCGGCTACGTTCATAGCGAACGAGATGGCGCCACGTCCGTGGAATGGCGGGTTGCCGTCGAAGAGTTCGGGGATTGTGCCGAGGCAGTGGCTCGACATCTCGTCCTCGTAGCCCACCATCTGACGCTCGATGAACGACAGGCGTGTGCGCTTGTAAATCTTGAGGCATGCCTCCATGTAGAAGCCGCCGAGCCAAGGCCATGCTGTGCCCTGATGGTAAGCGTAGTCGCGCTGTGTCTGCGGACCGACGTACATCGGGTTGTAGCCGCCGCTCTTCGGCGAGAGCGAGCGCAGACCCTTCGGTGTGAGGAGTTCGCGTGTGCAGACGTCGAGCACCGCCTTCTGCTGGGCTGGTGTGAGCGGCGAGTAGTCGAGTGCAACGGCGAATATCATGTTCGGACGTACGCTCCAGTCGGGATTGTCCTTAGGCTCTACGTAGTCGAAGAGGTAGCCGTACTCGTTGACGAAGGTCTCTACGAACGACTTTCCGCAGAGTGTAGCCATCTGCTCGAAGTCGGAAGCCTCTGTGACGTCGCCGAAGTCGGCAGCCATAGATGCGCAGAACTTGAGGGCGTTGTACCAGATGGCGTTGAACTCGACTATGTAGCCTGTGCGCGGTACGACGGGGTGTCCGCCGGCTGTAGAGTTCATCCATGTTACGGCCTTCTCCTTGCCTTCCGAGTAGAGAAGTCCGTTCTCGCAGAGCTTCAGGTTCGGGTGGCGGTTGTCCTTGATAAAATGCAATACGTCGTAGAGCAGCTTGCCGTACTTGCGGTTGCACTTTTCGCGACCTGCATGTTTTGCATACTGCTGCACAGCCCATACGCACCAGAGCAGAACATCGGGCTGGTCGATCTCATAGATCTTCGCTGTGAGCGGCTTGCCTGCCATGAACTCGTAGAGTGCGCGCATGGCTGTCTCCATTACGAGCTCGAAGTAGTCTTCCTCCTCGATAGAGAGCGTAAGACCCGGCAGAGAGATGAATGTGTCGCGTGCGCGGCACTTGAACCACGGATAACCAGCGAGGATGTATCGCTCGTCTTTCTTTGTGCGGTTGTGGAACTGGTGCGCTGCGTTGACGAGGCAGTGGAAGAAGTTGTCGCGCGGTGAACGCTCGTCTACTTCCTCCTGGAAGAGCTTCTTCAGTCCGGTTGTCTTGCAGGCTGATGTAGAAGCCGAGAACACGATGCTCTCGCCCTTCTTGATGTCCATCTCGAAGTATCCGGGTACGTAGAGGTCTTCGTTAGAAGCGTAGCCGCGCTCCTGCTCCTTCGGATATTCTACGCCGCGGTACCAGTCGGGCTGGAACACGAACTCCACTTTCTTGCTGAACTGCATGTAAAGGTCGGGGTAGCCGGCGTACATGCAGGTCTTGATGCCGTTTGTAACTTCTGCATACTCGCGTGAAGCTACGGTATTCTCGTGCGTAAACTGGCGTACGCTACGGAAAGCAAGGAACGGACGGAAGCGTAGTGTCGTTGCAGAATGTGCATCAACAAGGGTATAACGGATAAGGATGCGGTCTTCATAGTGCTGGAACACTACCTCTTTTTTCAGAAGCACACCGCCTACGCGGTAGAGTGTTGTGGGCACTGTGTCACAATCGAACTCTCGGATATATTTGTGACCTTTCGGACTGTAATTATTGCCCTGATACTTGTGCAAACCAAGATTGAACTCGGCGCCGTGCTGAATAACGGTGGGGTCGAGCGAAGAGAGGAGCACATGGTTCTCGTCGTCGAGTTCCGGTACGGGCACGACGAGCAAGCCATGATACTTGCGCGTATTACAATCTACAATCGTAGAGCAGGAATATGCTCCCGAACGATTAGTACGCAACAACTCGCGTGGCAACGACTCTTCGAGGTTTGTCATCAGAGCTTTTTCGAATCTCAAATAACTCATAGATTTATGATTAAGGTTCATTATTAGTTAGCTGTAAGAAGTGTAGTAGTCTTTATATAGGCGTTGCTACCTTACGAAATCAAAGGTAGTAAAAATATATTTATGCGCAAAATAAAATATTAACTATTTAAAAAAAATCCTCATATTTCGCACAAAACATTGCAAAATATGAGGATTTATCATGGAAAACGTTTGCTTTACTCGGGTATGAGAAAGTTTATCACTTCCTGCTCTACGCTCACAGTGAAGGGTCCGACGGGCGTCTTCATGAGTCGTCCGTCGATGCCCACAAGCGCCTTGTTCGCCTCGACCACTTCCACCTTGCGTGTGCGGAACGGGTGGACGCTTCGATGGTTAAGGAACTTGCCGCGCACGAAGAGGTAGAAGCCTTCGATGAGCTGCGTCATGCCGGGATGGTAGACCACGCTCACGTCGAGCAGTCCGTTGTAGGGCACGGCGTTCGGCGTCTGTCCGTAGCCTGTAGCGTTGCCGATGCATACGGTCATCACGTTGCGCTCCACGGTGTCGGAGTTTATCTTCAGGTGCATGCGGTACTCGAGTCGCTGGAAAATCATGAGCACGAACGAGCAGAGGAACGAGAGCGTGCGCGAACCGAAGAAGTGGCGTGTCTGTCGGCGCAGGTTCATGATGGCAGCGATGAGTCCGATGTTGATGCAGTTGAGGAAGTAGCGGCGGCACGCCTCGCCGTGCTTGTTGGTGTAGCGTATGCAGCCGAGGTCAATCTTGCGCACGCGACGCTGCTTGAGCCACTTGATGGTCTGCTCGTAGTCGCTCTCGCGGAATCCCCAGAAATGGGCGAAGTCGTTCATGAGTCCGTTGGGTATCACGCCGAGCGCAATGGTCTCGCGTATGCTTCGCTCGGTGAGCATGAGGCAGTTGACGGCGTCGTTAAGCGCCGAGTCGCCGCCGACGATGACAATAGTCTTGTATCCACTATTGATCATCATCTTCACCAAGCGCTCCACGCTTGCCGAGTTCTCGCTCTGCAAGTAGTCGTACTCGATGCCGTTCGCCTTCAGGCATCGCTCAATCTTCTCCCAGCGTTTGCCGGAGTTGAACGTCTCGTGTTTCGGGCAGTAGAGTATGCCCCAACGGTTGTCGTTAATCATATAGTAAGCCTTTTTAGCGGCGGTATGTCCGCCACGATGTCACATTCTTTTATATCTCTCGCTATGCGTCCTGCATCAGCTTGCATATCTCGTCCACCTTCTCGTCCATCGGCAGCTTGGCGTCTATCCAATGGATGGTATATCCGCGTCGCTCCATGCCGCGGAACCACGTCATCTGTCGCTTGGCGAACTGGTGGATGGCTATCTCCAGCTGTCGGAACATCTCGTCGAAGCTGAGGCGACCTACGACGTATTCGGTAATGAACTTGTACTCAAGACCGTAGTATATAAGGTCTTCGGGGTCGATGCCCTCGCCTATCAACGAGCGTATCTCGTCAGCCATGCCCTCGTCGAGGCGCGCCTTGAGTCGGCGCGTTATCTTCTCGCGGCGCAGGTCGCGGTCGATGTTTATGCCCACGATGAGCGAGTCGACTGGCGGCAACTGCCGTTCGGGTGTAGGGTTTTCCTGGTTGTATGTCTCTATCTCGATGGCGCGTATGGCACGCTGGGCGGTGTCGACGTCGGTCTGATTGTGCATGTTCGACCCGCTGCGGCGCTTCAGTTCTACAAGCATTTCGGTGAGTTCGGCAAGCGACTTTCCGGCGAGAGCGTCGCGCAACGGCTGATTCTGCGGCACGGGCGAGAGCTGGTAGCCGCCCAGCACGGCTTCGATGTACAGACCGGTGCCGCCGCAGAGTATGGGCAGCTTGCCTCGGCTACGTATGTCGTCGTATGCCACGTGGAAGTCCTGCTGATACTGGAACAGATTGTACTTTGTGCCTGGCTCGGCTATGTCGATAAGATGATACGGAATCGGCTGGCCGTCAACTACATAGTCTGCCAAGTCCTTGCCCGTTCCGATGTCCATGCGGCGGTACACCTGGCGCGAGTCGGCGCTGATTATCTCGCCGCCGGTGCGCAATGCGAGTGCTGCTGCCACAGCGGTCTTTCCGCTTGCGGTGGGTCCGAGTATGGTTATCATTCTTTTGTTCTGCATGTCGTCAATAGCTTTGCTGCACGTGTATTTAATAATGTTGTTTCGGGTTCTGAAAGCAATTTGTTCGGTTTATAAAACCGATTGCTTTGCCTCTGATAGCACATAGCTACGGTTTCAAAATACAAACTTACAAAAAATTTCTCATATGCCGCACAATTGTGCAGAAAATTGTTTGTAATGCTACACGATTACCGCGAAGTGGTAACACGATTACACCTATTCTGTAACACCGTTACCGCGTATAGGTTACATTATTACCGCGCAACGGTAACGCCGTCTACACACAACGATAGCGTTGTTAGAAACCCATAAATGAGGTTTCAGGAGGGGTATTGAAACAAAAAAGCCTGGCATTTTACAATGCCAGGCTTATATATGTTGTCGTAAAACGAGTCAACGAATTACTTCAACTCAGCGAGGTACTTGATAGTACGAACCATCTGAGAAGTATAAGAGTTCTCATTGTCGTACCAAGAAACTACCTGTACCTGATATGTATCCTCGTCGATCTTGCTAACCATTGTCTGAGTAGCATCGAAGAGTGAACCGAAACGCATACCGATGATATCAGAAGAAACGATCTGCTCATCGTTGTAACCGAAGCTCTCGTTAGAAGCAGCCTTCATAGCAGCGTTGATACCCTCTACAGTTACGTCCTTACCCTTAACAACAGCAACGAGGATAGTTGTAGAACCTGTTGGAGTCGGAACACGCTGTGCAGAACCGATCAGCTTACCATTCAACTCAGGGATAACCAAACCGATAGCCTTAGCAGCACCAGTAGAGTTAGGAACGATGTTCTGAGCACCTGCACGTGAACGACGGAGGTCGCCCTTGCGCTGAGGACCGTCGAGAATCATCTGGTCACCTGTGTAAGCGTGGATAGTAGACATGATACCTGACTGGATAGCTGCATACTTGTTCAAAGCGTAAGCCATAGGAGCCAAGCAGTTAGTTGTACAAGAAGCTGCAGAAATAACTGTGTCGGCCGGAGTCAAAGTCTTGTGGTTTGTGTTGTAAACGATAGTTGGGAGATCGTTACCAGCAGGAGCAGAGATAACAACCTTCTTAGCACCTGCTGCGATGTGAGCAGAAGCCTTCTCCTTTGATGTGTAGAAACCTGTGCACTCGAGTACTACGTCAACACCAAGCTCGCCCCAAGGAAGCTCAGCAGCGTTTGGCTTAGCATAGATAGTGATTTCCTTACCATCAACGATGATAGAGTTGTCTGTTGCCTCTACAGTGTGCTTGCCCTCACCGTACTTGCCAGCGAAGCCACCCTGTGCTGTATCATACTTAAGAAGGTGAGCCAACATTTTTGGAGATGTAAGGTCGTTGATAGCAACCACCTCATAACCCTCTGCCTCAAACATCTGACGGAAAGCCAGACGACCGATACGGCCGAAGCCGTTAATAGCAACTTTTGTCATTTTTTTAATATTTTAATTAATGGTTGAAAATAAATCTTACTTTCAAGCTCCACTGTACTTGCCAATGAACTGAAACATTCAAAAAGCAATACTTTTGAGCATTTTTTTCTTTATCGAGCGCAAAGTTAATAATTATTTTCTAATTTTGCAGCCAATAGAGGTATTAAATTATTTAAAAAATCGCTATATAATTTCACTGGGCTATATACATTATATATAATAAGCGCAGTTTGCTATATACACTTTGCAAAATAAGATAGTTAGAAACAAGAAACATACAATCGGACATTAGGAATTAAACAATTAACAAACAGAAACTATGGGAAAAATGCTAAATGAGTTCAAGGCGTTCGCCGTAAAGGGCAACGCTGTCGACATGGCTGTCGGTGTGATCATCGGCGGTGCGTTCGGAAAGATAGTTAGCTCTATCGTGAACGATATCATCATGCCGCCTATCGGATGGCTCATCGGCGGCGTCAACTTCAGCGACCTGAAGTTCGAGTTGCCTGCCGTAAACCTCGGCATGGAGACAATGAAGCCGGCTACCATCAACTATGGTGCGTTCATCCAGACTATCATCGACTTCACTATCATCGCTTTCTGCGTGTTCCTCCTCGTGAAGGGTATCAACAAGCTGGCTAACCTCAAGAAGAAGGAGGAGGAGACCAAGCCTGCACCTGCGCCCGAGGAGCCGAAGCCTACAAAAGAGGAACTGCTGCTCACAGAGATTCGCGACTTGCTGAAGAAGAATTGATTAATTATTAATTCGTAATTATTAATTATTAATTCGTAATTACGACCTTGCCAATTAATAATTACGAATTATACTTTGCCAATTAATAATTAATAATTACAAATTATACTTTGCCAATTAATAATTAAAAATTAATAATTACAAATTAAAAAAAGCGCTGGCGAAACAATCTTCGTCAGCGCTTTTTTGCTTTTATATGATGCGTTTTGTGTTGGTCAAATCTGGTTTACGTTTCTGTTCACGTTGCAAATTTACTCATATTTTTTGCAACACGCAACCCTCATTTTACCGATTATGGAACAAAACGCAATATTCTTGGCTTAAGTGTAGCAAATTTGTGCTTAACCTGCTAAAACTTTTACTTCGTTATCATTATCTTGCGTGTGACGGTTTCGCCGGCTACTACGGCTTTCACTACATATACGCCTGCGGTCAAGCCGTTGAGCGATACGGTGTTGCCTTCTGCCTTTGCTACAACAGCACCTGCTGCCGACACAAGTTCTACCGACGTCACGCCCTCGCCAGTTACGGTGAGCTCGTTCTCGCCCTGGCGCATCTCGATGCGTCCTACGGTGTTCTCGTCGATACCTGCAACGGCGATGAGGAAGTTGGTTACGCCGCCCTTCACGCTTGTCGACTTCACTGTGTAGTATACGTCAACGCGGATAGTGTGCTGCTGCTTGTCGTCGGTACCGAAGTCGTGTGTGTATGTTCTCTCCGTGAGCTTCGCCGCGTTCTTCTTAGCGTTGTCGATGAACACGTCGTAGCCTTCGATAGGCAACGTACCTGGTTTCGGATTCTCCAGCACGAGACCGATCATCCAGTTAGCCATCACGCCGGTAGAAGATATTGAGCTCCACGACTCGCCGTTGAGCGAGTAGATGTCCGAGTAGCCTTCCAGCGGATCGCTGCTGTCAACGGCGATAGCCGGTTCCTTCGGCGTAACATCATAGCAGTCGATGGCAAGACGGTATGTAGATCCGTTCTCGATGATGATAGGCTTCGTGAGTTCCACCTCGTTCCACTTGCCTACGGTGTAGTCGTCTACCTCGGTCTCGCTTATCAGCTCGTCGTTCTTGTAGACATACACTGTGTATGTAGCTTCTGTGAGCGGATAGAAGCGTGCCTTCTTGATGGCGTATCCGGTGCGACCGCGGAATGTCTTTGACGGATAGAGCGCACCAACCATGATGTTGTAGTTGTTGTCAGCGGGAGCTGTCACGCCCTGCGTTGATGCAGAACCCGTGCAATACTGCACCTGAACCACGTCGCGGTCAACCGGTGCTGCCCAATCAGCCTTCACAGCCGAAGCGCTTACCGGCGCTACTGCCACGCCCTTCACTGCCTGAAGCTGGCTGTCGTCAGGAACAACCGCAAGCTGAGCTACGGCCGGCTCCGACTCCGATCCGTTGGCATACACGGCGCTCACGCCCAGTGCATGGTCGCCCTTGTCGAGAGAGGGTACGGTGAAGTTCTTTGTAGCAGACGAACCAACCTTCTTGCCGTCTACATATATATTATAGCCCGTCACGTTGTCCTTTGCAAGGTCGGCACCTTCCGGCGCCACGATAGCATCGATAGCCCACGAAGCGGCGTAGAGATAGTTGCTCTCCTCCATAAGGTTGCCCATCGAGTAGAAGTCGGGCTCGGTTGTAAGGCGGAGCAGGTCGGAAGAGCCCTTCACGGCGCGACCGAAGTCGAGCGCTGTGATGCGCTGCGAAGCCTCTGTAACCTTCACCTCAACCGACACGAGCAGTTCGCCTGAAGGCAGATCCTGCGGAGTGTCGAGCTTAACGACGTTGCGCTCGCCGTAGTTCAGCTTCTGCGTAACTTGCTGTGTGTAGAACTTCTGCAACTTACCGTCTGCGCTGCGTGTGTAGAGGTTGATAGTCCAGCCGCCCTGAGCCTCCATCGGGTAAAAACCTACGGATGTGAGCTTCTGTCCCTTGTATGCGCTGAGCGTAACTGCGTCGAAAGCGATGGCTGTCTCGTAGCTCTCGCCGTCGAACGACAGACCGAATGTCTCGAGGTTGGCGTTGTCGGGGTTGAAGTATGTGAGCGCTCCGAAGTTTGTTGACGGATCGCTCCACTCCATGTATGCTGCGCTGTAGCCATGCTGCTGTGCGAAGAGGTTTGTAGGCGTAGAAAGTTTCTGATTCTCCACCTTGACAGTAGCTGTCTCGCTATCAGCCGACTCAACGTCGCCGTACACTGCCGTAACCACATACTCGTGTTCGCCTACCGGCACACCAGCATCTACGAATCCTTCAGCGGTAACAACATCGCTGCTCACCTTGTTGCCGTCGCGATACACCTTGTATCCGGTTATGCCGGTGGCTGCAACGTTCGGCTTCCATGTAATCTTCACCGTGTTGAGACCCGACAACTGCTGAGCCTTAATGCTCACCGGAGGCATAGCCGAGAACATCGGACTGCCGAACTTCACGATCATAGACTGCGACGAAATGGCATAGTTGCCGTCCGAATCCTTGTTGTCGTTGTAGAAGAGGAAGCCCATGATGTGGTCGTCGACCGACACGGATGTGGCGCGAGTCACGTTGTAAAGGGTTTCGCCTTCCGAATCCTTCGGCGAGTCCGGATTGACGAAAACATGATAGTCGGCGAGGTTCACGCCTTTTTCCTTCAGATACTTGTATGCAAAGGTGCCTTTGCCGTTCTGATAGATATAACCCAAATTGTTGTCCTCGCACATCACGGTGCCGTTACCGCTGATGTCGAAGAAGTCGAGGTCGTCGTTGTCGCCAGCCGGAAGAATAGCGCTCTTCTTGCCGGTTTCCATATCGTACACAGCCCATGCTCCGCGTGTTTTGCCTGCTCCGCCTGCCTCTTCTTCTGTCTGCCAGCCGCCGAAGTAAAGCAACTTCTTGCCGTCGGGCGAGAACTTCTTGCCTACACAGAACGGCGACTGCTGGTCAGAGAGTGTGGTGAAATTGCCGTCGGGTCCCCATAAACATGCCTGGCGGTTCTTGTTCATAACCCAACCCGTAGTATACTCTCCGTCGGGCGATATTGCATAAGGTATCGCGATACCATTGTTTTCCTTCAGTTGGCGATAAATCTTGCCGTCCTTCCATACGTATCCCAAATACTTTCCGCCTACATACACGTTGCCCGTGATGTAGTGTCCGTCTGGCGATATGCCAGAAGCGCCACTACTGCTCACAGCGTCAGAAGGCATTTCGAGACGGTTCCAGCGGTTGTTCTGCCAATAGCCAGCGAGCTGCACCGAAGCACCGTTCTTCTTGTAGCTATTGTCGGTGTACAAGCCCACAACAACGCCGTTGTTAGACACGCTGTAAGCCTGCGAAGGCGATGACGGATTGAGCAAATCAATCTCTCCGCTCTCCAGATTCCAGCGGAATCCGTAAGCCTCGTTGCCACTGTCGAAGTACATACCACACGCCCACTTGCCGTTTGGCGAAGCAGCCATGATGTTGTAGTCGCTTGGGGTGACCATCACTAAGGGTGATGTCTGTGCGAAAGCTGCGCCACTTAAGAGTAGCGACGCAAGTAACATTTTTGTCTTCATCTATTGATATTACGGTTTTTAAGAATTTTATTTATTAATAATTTAGGCTATGTTCTGTAGTTCGGATGTTTTGCCTATGGTATTGTTTTATCCTCACTTAACGTGATACTTGTAGACACTCTGCTTGCCGTCGCGCTCTATACATATTATATAAGCTGCAGTCGGGAGCTGAGCAAGCGATACGCTTCTTGTGCGTTTGCGTAGATATACACGTTCGCCCGAAACATTGTAGACAGATACGTTTGCAGCATCTGCAAGATTAATGACGTTGCCAGCGAAAGTAGCCTTTACAACTCCGTCAACGCCGATGCGCTGCATGGCTGTATAGTTGCCGTTTTCTATGTCTGTCATCTTCACGGTGATGGTGTCGGAGAACGCCTTGCCGTACTTGTAGGTCGTAACGACATACGCCTCTACAACGTCGTCGAGAAGCATTACGTGAAGCGTATCCTTCGAAGCCTCTCTTGTTTCGTTCTCTGGCACATTGCTTCCAACGAAGTAGAGCGTATGCTTGATAAAGCCGTAGTCGTTCATATCGGCAGGATTCTCCCAACCAAAGACAGCGTTATACTCCTTTTCAGGATTCAAAGCCGTACCTACATTCTTCACCTCGCCGCCTACGAGAGCCAGATTGGTAACGGCAGGCAGTTCGTGGTCGAGCGCCACTTCTATCTCAGTAGGAGTGGTGCTGTAGAAACCCACCCACTCCGAGTCGGCGGCAGGCTTCACTATCTTGCCGTCCTTCATGGCGAAGAGCGGCTGAATGAAGTAGGTGTATGTACTGTTGCTGAGTTCGTCGTCCTCGTAAGCACACTGCATTGTTTCGGGGTCTATCACGTCGGCAAGGTCAACGGTATCCTGCGGTATGCAGTTGCGGAAAATGACGAACTTGCAGCCGTACTCGAGTCCTGCCTTCGGAACATTGAAGCGGAGGTCTACGGTGTTCGGCTTCTCCTTGTCGAGCGTAGCCGACATAATCATCATGGCTGTCTTCTCCTTCATGCCACTGAAGTCGCGATACTCATAGCGCATGGGCAGACCGCTACGTGTCCACTTATTACTGCTGTAGTTGTAGCTGCAAACATCCATCAGGTTCAGATTGCCGTTCACCGGCTTATACTCGGTCTTTGCGCTCGGTATCTCCTTGCCGCTTGAATCGTAGCGGAACTTCTCGTAGAGTGTGAGCGCACCGCTGGTATAAGTCCATGCCTCGCGCTGCTTAGCCACCTTGTTGCCATCCTTCAGCTTGTACTGATACTCCTCCACCATGTTGCCGTCGGCGTCGTACTTTATGTTAGCCTCAAACTTGTACGAGTCGTATTCGCCGGTTGACGAGTAATGGGTGAGCACGCCGTCGGTATAGGTGTACGTAATCTCCTGCTTGAACTTCTTAGTGTCTCTGATATAGGTAGACTTCTTAGCCAGCGTTCCGTCGGTGTTGTACGCATACTCGTTGATGTACATCGACGTAGTGTCGGTAGCCAGACGTCCATAGCTGTCGTAAGTATAGCTCTCGCAGTTCTGCGTCTTGCGAAAACTGAAGACGCCGCCGTCGTATTCGCCCCACTGGTACGTGTCCTTATTGGTCATCATGCCGTCGGTGTTGAAGACAGCCTTGCAGAAAGTCATAACATCGAAGTCGTCCGAATAGCCTTCGTCGGTGTAGAGGCGTCCGTAGTCGGCTCTACCTACGAAGAGTCCGTCGGTGTTATAGTAGTACAGACTGCGTTTCGACACTACATCGTCCGGGATATCGCCCATCGAACTACCGAAGGTGGCAGTATTAACCAAGAATCTGTTTTCTGGAGCCGCCTGCTGAGCGTCAGCCGTTGCCGGGCAGCCGAGCACTAATGCCAGAGCTGCAATCGAATTGAGTAGTCTTTTTCCCATAATTCCATGTTTTTGGTTAATTAATAATCTGAAAAGACACACATTATATTATATACTCTACGTAATATACATGTGTGTCTTTTCACTAAGTGCTATCCAGGCGTGAGTTTATGCTACTTCACGCCGTACTTATAGAAGCTGCTCTTGCCGTCCTTCTCTACACATACTATATATGTAGCAGCCGGAAGCTGACCGAGAGCCACGCTGCATGTATTCTGCTTTGCGTACACCTTAGCGCCTGCAGCAGAGTAAACCGATACGTTTGCGGCATCGCTGAGCTGCACTGTGTTGCCTGCGAATGTAGCCTTCACTACGCCGTCGGCTGTAACGCTCTCCACGCCGTTGTACTTCTCGATGTCCTTAACAGTAACGGTGATGGCGTCAGAGTAAGCCTTGCCATACTTGTATGTTGTGATGACATACACCTGCATCTCGTCGTCCATAATCTGCACTCTGGCAGACTCGGCGGCGCCTTCCAACTTAGTGTCAGAGAGACCCATACCCACGAAGGCAACGTCGTTTCTCACGAAGCCGAGTTCTTCGAGATTAGCCGGGTTCTTCCATTCGAGATCAGCGTAGTATTCTATCAATTGGCTCATTATAGAACCGATGCGCTTCACCTCGCCACCTACGAGCTTCAGGTCGGTAACGGCAGGAAGCTCCGTAGCGAGAGCCACGTTCACGTCCATAGGCGTAGAAGTATAGTAGCCCACCCACTCCGAGTCGGCAGTAGCATCGCTTATCTCGCCGTTTGTGAGGGCGAAAAGCGGCTGAACAAAGTAAGTGTATGTGTCGCTCTTGAGTTCCTTGTCCTGATAAGAGCACTGCTTTGTCGCGGGATCCATGACGTCGGCAAGGTCGAGCGTGTCGAGAGCCACGCAGTCGCGGTAGACTACAAACTTGCAGCCATGAACGAGACCGGCTTTCGGAGCTGTGAATTGCAGGTTAATAGTGTTCTTGAGTTTCTTGTCGGGTGTAGCCGAGAGAAGCATCGTCTGTGTAGCTTCCTTCATTCCGCTGAAGTCGCGGTAGGTCTGACGCACGGTCAAGCCCATTTTGTTCCATGTGTCCTTAACCGAATTGTAGGTATAGTCGGTAACATCCATAACGTTCATGTTGTTCTCCACGGGAACAAACACTTCCTTCGAGTCAGCCACTTCCGCACCTTTACTGTCGTAGCGGTACTTCATGTAAAGCGTGAGCACACCGTCGGTGAATGTCCATGTTTCGCGCTGACGCGGCTTCACCTCCTCGCCCGACTTCGCATACTGGTATTCTTCTATCTTGTTGCCGTCTGCGTCGTACTTAAGGTCAGCCTCGAACTCGTAATACTGTCCAGTAGACGAGTAGTGAGTAGCCTGTCCGTTCTCATAAGTGTATGTAATCTCCTGCACAAATTTCTTTGTGCGTTTGTTGTACGACGTAACCTTTTGCAGCGTGCCGTCGGCGTTGTACTTATACTCGTTGATGCGCATCGAGGTAGTGTCTGTAGCCAGTCTGCCCTGCACATCGTATGTATAGCTCTCACAGTTCTGTGTCTTACGGAAAGAGTAGTCGCCGTCGTCATAGTCGCCATACTGGTAGAAGTCTTTGTTGGTCATGTTGCCGTTTACATCGAAGATAATCTTCTCGATGTCAGTGAGCGAGAAGGTATCCGAATAGCCACCGTCGGTGTAGTTGCGTCCGTAGGTAGAACTGCCTACCAACTTGCCATCGGTGTTGTAGTAATAATACACGCGCTTAGAGTCGAGGTCTTCGGGCATATCGCCCATCTGACTACCAAGCGTGACAGCCTTCACTAAGAATCGGTTCTGTGTCTCTACTTTCTGTGCGAATGTCGGGGCTGCAGAGCCAAGCATCAACGCCATGGCTGCTACCGAATAAAGTAAACGTTTTTCCATAATTCTGTGTTTTTTTGATTATTAATAGCGTTAAGACAGCGCAAGTTTAGCGATAAAAGACTACTTCAATTACCCAAACGCGGTCTACTACATTGCAAAGATACACAATTACTTTTTAAAAGCAAGCCTATATAAGTGTATTTTCAACTAAATTGTTGCATATATTTGCAAAAAGCCGTACATTTGCAAGCAAATTATTAGCAAATAGCTATTACACGTTATTAAATAAAGAGAATGTGAATAAATTTGAAACTAACAAGCAAAAGAACAATTAATTAATATATACTATGAGAAAAACCCTACTTAGCATCGCTTCCCTCCTCCTTGTAGCAGGGAACATCAACGCCACCAACATCGGCTACTCGAAAGATGAGATTTCGCGCAACAACGTATTCCGCCTCGGCAGCACCGAGAAGCAGGGACAGGCTATGCGCCTGAGCCACGCCAAGCTGCAGGCTCTGAAGGGCAAGACCATCGACTTCGCCGAGTTCGTGTTGGGCAGCAAGAATGTCACCGACAAGAAGATGCACGTTTTCCTCACCAAGCAGCTCGACGGCACACCTATCGCCGAGGGAACCGTTGAGGTGACGAAGGCGCTGAGCAAGATAAAGTGGACGCTCGATAAGCCGTACACCATAACCGGCGACGAGGACTGTCTCTACGTAGGCTATACAACCGAAGCTGCCAACACATACAAGGTGCTCATGTCGGACGGTTCGTACGACATCGAGGGCTGCAACTACGGCTACAAGGACGGAACGTGGGTAGACACCTACGGCATGAACAAGGGCAGCGCGCTCATCTTCGTCAACGCCGAGAACGTGGGCGACTATACCGACGCCATCATCGCTCTGAGCAACTTCGAAGGCTACTATAAGGCGGGCGACAACTGCAACTTCTCGGCTTGCTTCGTGAACGCCGGCACGACGGACATAACCAGCTTCGACGCCATCGTCGAAGTGGGCGGCAACAAGACCACGCAGCACTTCGCCGACCTCAGCATCAAGCCGAAGGAGGGCTATAGCTTCGACCTCAAAGACGTGGACACAAGCAACGAGGGCGAGCAGAGCCTCAGCGTAACTATCGCTAACGTGAACGGAGCGGGCAAGGAGACCGACACGTCGGACAACAGCGTCAGCGCCAACCTCTTCCTCTACCCGAAGACTATGGAGCGCTCGTTGTTGCTCGAAGCGTTCACGGGTCAGGACTGCCCCAACTGTCCGGGCGGTCATCTGAACATTGAGGCTGCCATCAAGAAGACAGAGAAGAACGTCATTGAGGTAGCTCATCACGTAGGCTACAAGCCCGACATGTTCACAATGAGCGAAGACCCTACATATATATTCTTCTACCCTAACACGTCGAGCACATTCGCACCGGCGGCTATGGTCAACCGCAACACTAACGCCGACGTAAGCACTACGCCGATAGTGAGCGCCACCGACGTCAGCAAACTGCTTTCTACCATCTACTACGCCGACACCAAGGAGCCGTACGTTTCGCTCTACCTCAAGACCACACTGGACGAGAGCACACGCGAGCTGAACGTGAAGCTCTACGTGCTGCCTCACAAGACCGTACCTCACAACAGCTCTGTCTTCAACGTATACCTCGTGCAGGACGGCATCGAAGCGCGTCAGGCGAACGGCGGAGACAACTACATACACAACCGCACCTTCCGCGGAACGGTGACGGGCAACGCATGGGGATACGCGGTGAAGGACATAAAAGCGGGTCAGCTGCTTTCGTGGGAGAAAACCATCACCATACCCGAGAGCATCCACTCTACCTATTATGCCGACGAGACTAAGAACAACGTCGAGGCTGTGCTGAAGAACATGAGCGTCGTGGCTTACATAGGCGAGTTCGACCAGAACGACAACAACAAGCACACTATCTACAACTGCTGCGAGGCGCGTCTGGGAGAGTCGCACAAGCAGACTGGCTTCGTCAAGCCTACCGACGTGAACAGCGCCGAGGCTGAGCAGAGCGTTAGCATCTTCGTAAGCAACGGAAAGGTGCACGTAGGCGGAGCATACGACTGCTTGCAGGTGTACAACCTCGCTGGTGCGCAGGTGGAGAACGCCGATCTTGCCAAGGGCGTGTACATCGTGAAGGTTACAGCCGACGGCAAGCAGACCACAAAGAAGGTGCTCGTGAAGTAATACGGGCAGCCGAAAACAGATACATATAATATAATAAGGTATATCATGCGCAAGTCATACATATATATAATAGGTGCAACGATGTTGCTCGCGCCAGCCTCAGCGTTGGCGCAGGCATCGCTTTCGCCTCGCACGGCTATTGCCGTCGCTTCCCCCACCCTGCTTAAGTCGCCCGCTGCGCAAGCCGCTGCAGTGGGCATCGCAAGCAGTCAGCTTTCAGCATACGTAACAATCGACCCTGCGCTCACATCGTGGCAGCAGTTGGGTGTGACGCCTATCGCCGAGAACGCCAATACGGCTACCGTGCGCCTCACGCTCGACGCCTTGCAGCGTCTGGCTAAGCAGCAGGGTGTAGAGTACATCCAGATTACTTCGGGCGCAACGCAGATGCTCAACCTTGCGCGCCAGGAGGCTGGCACCGACCAGATACACAAAGGCACCGACCTGCCGCAGGCTTACACCGGCGAGGGCGTGGTTGTGGGCGTGGTCGACGCCGGATTCGACTATATGCACGCTGCTTTCCGCCGCCCTGCCGACGGAGCGCTGCGCATCAAGCGTGTGTGGGAGCAGAGCGCTACGACGCTCGACGGCGCTTCGGCTCCTGCAAAGTACGGCTACGGCATTGAGCTGAACACGCCCGAACTGATAGAGAAGGCGCAGGGCGACAGCGACTCTAACTCGCACGGCACGCACGTGGCTGCCATAGCTGCGGGTAGCGACGCCTACAAGGACGGGGCGTACGTGGGCAATGCGCCCGACGCTGACATCGTGCTCGTGGCGCTCGACCTGAACGCGAGCACCAACGCCGACATCAGCAACGCCGTGCAGTATATCTTCGACTATGCCGACGAGGTGAGCAAGCCGTGCGTCGTCAACCTCAGTCTGGGCAACCAGGACGGACCGCACGACGGCACTTCTACGTTCGACACCATGACCGACGCCATGCAGGGACCGGGCCGCCTCATCGTGGGCGCTGCCGGCAACCACCGCACCGACGCCTTCCACATCGACCATACCTTCGCTACAGCCGACGCTGCGCCGCTGCGCACATTCGTGAAGTACAAGGTGGCGCCGTCTAACTCGGTTTCGGGCGGCACGATAGAGATTTGGGGCGAGAAGGGTGTCGACTTCACCGTAGACATCGCCGCCTACAGCACGTTCAACAAGAAGGATGCGCGGTCTACGACCGTTTATCCGGCGGAGGGCGTCACGGATGTTGACTTCGGCAAGTACGCTACGGGCACGTGGAAGGTGGCTTCGGAGGTGAGTCCGCTCAACGGCAAACCGCACGTGGTGCTGACATCTGCGCTCACCTCGATACGCAACAACTACGCCATAGCGCTCACCGTGACGCCGAAGACGGCGGGCAGAGTGAACATTTGGTCGGACAATACGTATCTGGCGTTGGAGTCGCGCGACATAGAGGGCTTCTCGGCGCCCGACGCAGCGTCGTCTACGCTCTGCGAGATTGGCGGAACGGGCAAGCGCATACTCACCGTGGGTTCGTACACCACACGCAACGAGTACACGACAAACGGCGGACAGCAGGCTACGCTGCAGGAGACCGTGGGCGACCTGAGTTCGTTCTCGAGCTACGGCCCCACAGTAGACGGACGCATGAAGCCGAACATTACGGCGCCGGGCTGCTTCATCATCTCTGCCGTGTCTAACAACGACGCATCGGGCAACTTGATGTACGCCGAATACAACGAGAACTTCGGTCGCTACAACCAGTACGGCTATATGCAGGGCACGTCGATGGCGTCGCCGTTCGTGGCAGGCATTGTGGCTACATGGCTGCAGGCTTATCCGCAACTCACGCCCGAACAGCTGCACGAGATTGTGCAGAACACGGCACGCAAGGACAACTTCACGGCTACGGCGCCCGACAGCAACTGGGGCTACGGCAAGATTAATGCGCTCGACGGACTGCGCCAGTGCATCGAGAAGCAGGAGACGGGCTGCGTGAGCGTTGCCATGCCGTTCGACGGAACGGTGCGCATCGCAGACGGAAACATCGTATTGGGCTTCGCTCGCAACACGCAGGCTACGCTCGGCATCACAAGCATGACGGGCAGCACGCTGTTCAGCAAGCAGCTCGGCAAACGCTCGGCAGGCGAAACGCTGTCTGTTGCCGTGCCGCAACTGCCAAAGGGCGTGTATCTGCTCAGCGTAAAGACGCCGACAGCTACAAAGACCTTCAAGTTTGTTTGGCAATAAGCTAAGGCTTTTTCATCGTCACCCGAACGCCGTCCAATCGGATTCCGTTCGCCGTCCGATCAGATTCCGAACGCCGTCCGATCAGATTCCGTTCGGTTGACGATGACTTTTCTACACACTAACAATAACTTCTGTCCACACAAAAGTGTGGAACTATTCTACACTTGTTCCACACTTTTCTACATCTTTTCAGCCCATGCCAATGGCGTTGAAATATTTTATTCACGCTGACTATCAAACACTTACGCAAAACACTTCATATTCTGGCACGCAGATTGCATTCTATTAAGTGAACGACGCAACGAACAAACAACAGTTCAAGACGGAGTTCTACAGATAAACATTATAATTAACAATTAAAAATTTAAGAATATGAAGAAGTTAGTTTTTGCAGCTTTCGCAGCTTTCGTTATGGTATCAGTAAGCAACGTATTTGCAGGTAGCTCTAAGGCAGAGCTTGGTTTGAACATGCCGGTCGACTCAACCGTTGTTGACACAGTCGACACAGTAGGCGCTCCGGCAGAGGGTGAGCCGGCAGAACAGCAGGCAACTCCTGAAGAAGTGGCAATGCTCAGCGACTCAACCGACTCGGTTGACTCTACAGCACACCTCTTCTCGAGCGTAATGCTCATGGACTCTACATCTACAGATACAACCGGCACAGAGGCTCCGGCAGTGGTTTAAGAGAAGGTAAGGGTTTCAGACATAAATAACAACACACTAATTCCTTTCAGTCTGCATCGTTCTTGTACGAACAAGAATGGTGCAGACTTTTTGTTTTCTACCATCAACGAATGTTTTATAAAATAAAAGCCAAGATTCTGCGTTATACAGAATATAGGAATAAGAATTTTGAAGCATATATGTTCAGCACCAGAATAAAAATACTTGTAGGCTACGCTTTGCTCGCCATCGTGTTGCTGTCTGCCACATGGATGGTATACGACAACACGCGTTCGTTGTCGGCCGTAAACCACGCCTCGGAGCGCTTTATGGCACGCCGCGACATTGTCGACTCGCTCGTGTTTTCGATGCTCGAGACCGCCAATGCCGAACGCAGCGTGCTGCTCGGCGACGCAAGCAAATGGGAACGCTTCGACCGCGCACTCAGCGGTTCGAAAAGGCAGGCACGTAAGTTACGCCTGCTACTGAACGACAAGCTGAAACAGCAGCGGTTGGATACGCTAATGGCACTGCTAATAGCGAAACGCGAGAACACGCTGCTCGTGATGAACGTACTGAAAAACAACAGCCGCGACAGCTATTACAACAATAAGGTGGAGGCGTTGCACAGCGGACGCGACTCGATAGTGATTAGTCCGCAGACGAAGGAGCGCCACGAACAGCACGAGACGGTGTACGAGGTGGTGAAGACGAAACGCGGCTTCTTCAGACGCCTGGGCGACGCCTTCCGCAAACAGCGCACCGACACCATAAGCACTACCCGACTGACGCATCAGCCGTCTACCGACACCATCCATCACCGACTGAACATCGCCGACTCGGTGGCTAACGCGCTTGCCGAGATTCATAGCGAGCAGCAACGCGCCAACGACCGCCAGCAGGACATCATCAGTACGCGAAACGACCGTCTGCAGCTGGTGAGCATTCAGCTGACGAAGCGCACATGGCAGCTGCTGGAGGACATACAGAGCGACGAGCACAACGCCCTGCAGCGTGTTGTGGGCAAGGCTATCAGTTCGCGACGTGCCATGATCGTGAGAATTGCGGTGCTGGGGCTATTGGCGATTCTCTCGGCGGCGATTCTCGTGGTGTACATCCTCAGAGACATAAAGCGCGAGCGCCGCGACCGTCAGCGCATTCTTGAAGCGAAGACGGAGACGGAGCGCATCATGGAGCAGCGAGAGCGACTGCTGCTCACCATCACGCACGACATAAAGGCACCGACGGCGTCGATTGCCGGTTTCATCGACCTGCTCAGCGAGTATGTAGACCGTCCGAAGGCTGTGGGCTACCTGCAGAGCATATCGGGTTCGGCTAATCATCTGCTGCAACTGGTGTCGGCGTTGCTCGACTATCATAAGCTGGAGAGCGGAAAGGCGGAGCGACACGAGGTGAGCTTCCAGCCGACTGCGCTCGTCAGCGAGTGTGTGGCGCAGATGCAGCCGCTGGCTATGGCTAAACAGCTGCGCTTGGCTACAGACATAAACGTTGCGGAGGATATGTTCTGCCGTTCGGATGCATTCCGCATCAAGCAGATTGTGAACAACCTCGTGAGCAACGCCATCAAATACACAGACGAGGGCGAGGTGCGTGTCGGCATAACCGTTCTGAACGGTTGGATGACGCTGAGCGTGAGCGACACTGGCTGCGGCATGACACCCGAAGAACTGCAGAGTGTGTTCAACGCCTTCACGCGTCTGCCCGGCGCTCAAGGCAAGGAGGGCGTGGGCCTCGGACTCACTATCACTCGCGAGATTGTGACGCTGCTCGGCGGCAGAATAAATGTTGCGTCAGCAAAGGGCAAGGGCACGACGTTCAGAGTGTGTCTGCCGGTAAAGGTGGTCACTAATCAGGGGGTGCACTCAGGGGGTGCACTTGTCTCAAGTGCACCAACAAAGCAACAAGTGCACCAACAAAGCAAAGAAGTGCACCAACAAAGCAAACATACTCAGGGGGTGCACTTGTCTCAAGTGCACCAACAAAGCAAAGAACTGCACCAACAAAGCAAACAAAGTCAACCAGATTGCATGGTTGGTGCACTTGAGACAAGTGCACCCCCTAAAGGCACATCTCAACACCTCAACACCTCAACACCTCAACCCATAATCTCCGTGGTGATAGTAGACGACGACCGCCTGCAGGGTCAGCTTCTCAACGAAATGCTCCGGCGCATCGACGGCGTGCAGTTCGACATCACGACGACCATACACGCCGACGAAGCCATCAGTATTGCTGTTGAGAAGAATCCGCACATCGTGTTCACCGACATCGAGATGCCGGAGATGAACGGCAGCGAGATAATGCGCCGCATACGCAACGCATCGTCGGCTACGTCTGCAACCGACAAGTCCGTACTCCGCACGAAGTTCGTGGCTATGACGGCACACGAGCAGAGCATCATGCCGCAACTGCGCAGCGACGGCTTCGACGCCTGTCTGTTCAAGCCGTTCTCGGTGCAGACGCTCGCCGCTACCATCTGTCAACTGACTGGCATAGCAGTAAGGGTGTTAGAGAATTCAAAACTCACAATCGCAGGCGAAGCCGAGAATAACTCAAAACTCAAAACTCAAAATTCAAAACTCAAAACCGCTCTCCTACCCTTCACCGACGGCGACCCCGAAGCGGAAGCGCAGATTATAGGCGACATACGCAAGTCGATAGAGGAATACTTAGAGATGATTGGCGACGGTTCTGACCCTGAGCGCGTTGCGAAGGCGGCGCACAAGGCGTTGCCGCTGCTCGAAATGCTTGAACCTGGCAAAAACCAATGGGTCGCATCACTGCAAACCCCTGGGGGTGCACTTGTCTCAAGTGCACCAACAAAGCAACAACACCCACAAAGCGAAGAAAAAAACATCTTGGTTGGTGCACTTGAGACAAGTGCACCCCCTGGGGAAACAACTACACCCTCTAACGAACAAGAACGCGAAAGATTGACAAAACAACTGATAGAGAAACTTAAGGAAATACTATGCGACATATACTGATTGTAGAAGACGATATCGCTTTCGGCACAATGCTACAAACATGGCTGCGCCGAAAGGGATTTGAGGTGGACAAGGCGACATCGGTGGGTGCTGCCGTGAAGCTGCTCGTGGACATGAAGAGCGTAGACCTCGTGCTCTCCGACCTCCGACTGCCCGATCACGACGGTCTCCGACTGCTGGCTTGGATGCACGAGCACAGCATCAATGCGCCGTTCATCGTGATGACAAACTATGCGGAGGTGCAGAACGCGGTGCTCGCCATGAAGTCGGGCGCTGCCGACTATATCGCAAAGCCAGTGCAGCCCGACATTCTGCTGCAGAAGATCAACGACGCGATGATGCAGAACACGCAACAAAGCAATGCAACAATTCAAAACTCTACAACTCAAAATGCGCCAACGGCGCACAATTCAAAACTCAAAGCTCAAAACTCGGAAGCCGCTCCTCGCTACATCGAGGGCAAGAGCGAAGCCTCTCGACAGCTATACAGCTACGTAGAGCTGGTGGCTCCGACGCCGATGTCCGTTCTCATACTCGGAGCGTCGGGCACCGGCAAGGAGTACGTGGCTCACCGCATTCACGACCTCAGTCAGCGCCGCGACCGTCCGTTCTTCGCACTCGACTGCGGAGCGATTCCGCGCGATGTTGCGGCTTCAGAGTTCTTCGGTCATAAGAAGGGAGCGTTCACGGGCGCCGACGCCGACAAGCGCGGCGCGTTCGAGATAGCCAACGGTGGCACGCTGTTCCTCGACGAGGTGGGCAACCTGAGCTACGAAGTGCAGGTGCAACTGCTGCGTGCGCTGCAGGAGCGTCGCATCCGACCCGTCGGCGGAACGAAGGAGATAGAGATCGACATCCGACTTGTCTGCGCCACGAACGAAAACCTTGAGGAGGCTGTCAGCGAGGGCCGTTTCCGCGAGGATCTCTACCATCGCATCAACGAGTTCACCATCTACATGCCAAAGCTCTCGGAGCGTGGCAGCGACCTTTTCCTCTTCGCCGACCTCTTCATCCGTCACGCCAACGAGGAGCTGAACCGCAACGTTGAGGGCTTCGACTCTGGCGCTGCGGAGATGCTCGCCTCACACTCATGGCCCGGCAACCTCCGCGAACTGAACAACGTGGTGAAGCGTGCGGTGCTGCTCACACGCGGCTCGCAGATCACCACCGCCGAACTGACGCTGGCGATGGGACAGATACGCACCGACAACGTTCTGCAACTGCACGACGAGGACACGGAGCGCCAACGCATCATCACCGCTCTGCAACAGACCAACGGCAACAAAGCCAAAGCCGCCCGTCTGCTCGGCGTAGACCGCAAAACAATATACAACAAGATTGAGAAACTGGGGATATAAGAAAACGACATAGTATGCGTATCAACCATATACGCATACTATATCTATCCCGGCACCTGAACAATCTTTAAGTTTTTATAAGAAAATATTTCTCTGTTTTATTAAAAATATATATCTTTGTGGCGTCATATAGCCGTAATAGGCATTTGACGGACATATTTAGAGAAGCGTATTTCGCCTATATTCCTATAAATGTGAAACTTGGACACTTTCGCATAGAATGTTTAATTAGGAGTATTTGTGAGAATGGGCTTCCTCTTGGTGTGTATTCGTGTCTATGAACGAAATACCTCCAAGTGGGGCTTGTTCTCCTTATCCTATTTAAACAACGGAGTCCAAGCCGTCACATTTAGGGATAAGGAAGAATAAAGCTCCACTTTTCTTTTTATGCTCCCTAACATCAAATTACTAACGGCACTGTTTGGGCTGAAGGTGCGCAAATGAAGCAGAATGAGAAAAGCATTCTAAGTTTTTTGATAAATGTTTATCAAATGGTTGTGACTTATTCAGTAACACTAAATACTATTAATATGGCACTTATTAAATGCACAGAATGTGGCGAAATGATTTCAGATAAAGCCACGGTATGCCCACATTGTGGAGCACCAATAGAAAAAATGACAAAATGTGAAGATTGCGGTGCAGAATATTCTGCTGATGCTGAAATGTGTCCAAATTGTGGATGTCCAAATTCCTTAAAAGAAGCGAAGGAACAATCTTCTGAACAACGCAACACAGAGCAGAAAACAGTAGGTATATCAGAAGAACGCAAAAAACGTGTTCAGCGTTTTCTTGTCGAAAATCGACAAAAACTACCACAGAACAAGTTCAATGAGATTAGGGAAATTCTTTCTAACCTCACAGATGAACAATGGGAGACCATCGAATACGTCACATTTAAGGACCCTACCACGATGCTTGTTCTTTCCATATTGGTAGGTGAGTTTGGAGTAGACCGTTTTGTACTTGGAGATACGACAAATGGTGCTTTGAAACTGTTGCTTACATTATGCTGTGGTGTAGGATTAATATGGTGGGTTATAGATATATTCCAAGTCAACAGGTTGACGTTAGATTACAACTACAAACTATTAAGAGAAACGTTGTCATTTGTCTAAGAAAACATTTTACATATCGGTATCTATAGTGTGTGTGACAGGACTTGCTTGGCTTATATTATCATATACTACATGGGGGACAGAATTCTTTTTCTGTCCCTTTAAAGCTATCTTTGGTTTGCCATGCCCACTTTGCGGACTAACTCATGCTTGCCACTATTTATTGGGAGGTGAATTTACGTATGCAATATTATCTAACCCTTTAGTTATATTTGTACCCATAGGATTATTCATTCCAATAGTTATATACGATTTATTTAGTCATAATCAGTATACTTGGCATTTGTTTCAATCTGTATATCCAAAGATGTGTTCAATATTTTATCTTATTCTTTTGACTGTATGGTTATATAAAATTCTCTATTATAAAATTGGTATTTGATATGAATAAGAACAATCTTCTTATTATCGCAGCCATAGTATTAATGGCTGCGATAGGTTGTGAGGTAGCCATATACCTCGGGTATGACTTATATCACTCAGAAAATGGAATATTTCTGAGACATAAGGTATACATACCCACTACTTATGTGAATATGTCGGAAAGTAAACTAAGACAAAGTGTTGAAAACGGTAACGCAGAGGCTATGGCTGTGCTTAGCGAAATGTTACTTGAAAAAAATAGAGGGACAGAATGTAAAGAGGTGTTCGAACTTGCACAAAAATCTGCTGACATGAATTGTCCAATGGGCAAAAATTCGTTGGGCATTTTGTATGACATTGGTTACTGTGTCTCGCAAAACCAACAAAAAGCATTTGATTTGTATAAAGATGCCGCAAACGAAAACGAGCCTGCTGCTTTATCTAATGTTGGGAATACCTATTTAAGTGGTTTAGTCGTTAAGAAAGATACAATACAAGGACTCAAGTTTCTTGAAAAATCAGCAATGCAAGGTTTTCCTTACGCTCAATATCAGCTTGGCAGTTTATATTATAATGGTGGTAAGACTATACAAAAAAATATAAGTAAAGGCATAGAATGGTTAACATTGGCATCTGACCAAGGATTGCCTATAGCCCAATATGATTTGTCTATGATTTATTATAATGGAGAAAGCGGAGAGATTACTCCCGACTATAACAAGGCAAAGGAATTGTGCAGAAAAGCTGCTGAACAGGGACTTCCTGAAGCAAAGTGGGCAATGGAAAACAAGTTAAACTCTAAAGACAAATAATCATGGCACTTATAAAATGTAACAACTGCGGAGGAATGGTCTCTGACAAAGCAACAGTATGTCCGCATTGTGGCAACGATCCACATAAGGCAACAGATGATACTATTGTAAACAACACCAAAGACAACAATCCTAAACTGTCCGTCTGTCCATATTGCGGAGCAACAGTCTCAAAAAGAGCTACAACATGCCCTAAATGTGGTGGCACGATCACTTCTACGCCTTCACAACAACCAGCTCCAGTCACACCAAAGACAGACGCACAAACGACCACCTCAGAAGATTACGAACCTATTGAGGAGGAAGAAGCAAATGGCGGATTGAAAACAGCAGTAATCATACTTGCCATAATATTTGGAGTCTTTGCTATATACCTGATTAGCGGAGGGCGTTACTATAATGGCAAAACTTTGCGCTTTACTACAAATGCAGACACTACAGCGGTTGACACCACAGCAGGTTTTGACGATGGTCTCGAAAATGACTCATTCCCATATACTGAAGAAAATGTTACCGATACAGTTTATTCTGAGCCCGTATACGAGAGCGTAGAAGAAGTAAAAGAAGGCTTCAACACGAATTCGGATGTCAAGAACTTTGTCATTGGCAACAGCTATTATCATAATGGCGTAACTCTTAAAATTACTGAAAATGGTGTGTATGCAAACGACAACAAGATATCATCGTCAAGCCCGGTATTCAAAAGAGTTTCGCAATTCGTTGGTAAAGTCACAGCTCGTCCGTCTATTTCCATTTCAATAAAATGGGAAGGAAACAAGCTCGTTGACAACAACAGCGGCGATGTATATTATGAGAATTAATTAAATCTACAGATGATGAGATTTTTTATTATAATTGTATCTCTTCTATTCTCCTCACTCAGCCATGCACAGTCCATAGCCGACCTCGCAAGAAAGGCTGAGGAGGAGAAGAATCCGCTGCACATTTATGCGGACGTATATTCATTCCAGAACGGACTTGCAATAGCAAGCAAGTATACAGAAGATGGTGAATATAAATATGGTGTTGTAGACGAAGAGGGTGTGGCTTACATACCAGTAAACTATGACGAAATCAGCCTTTTCAAAGAGGGTAGCAACTATCGTGATAATGTCTACAAATGTCAGAGAAACGGCAAGTTTGGTCTGGTAAACGCACAAGACATTACTCTACTGCAATGCGAATATAGCAGCATAAAGCACTCTGGCGAGTACGTGTATCTCGTAAAGAACGGGAAAAACGGATATGCTGAATTGAAAGGTACAGACGAAGTAAAATCACTCATCCCATGTATCTACGACAAGTTGGAGAGCTATTCAAAAGATGCTCCGATGCGTGCTACCTATAATGGAAAGGAAGGTATGATAGACGGCAACAACAAGATTATCATTCCTTTCGAATATTCCAACATAGGCAAATTCTATAATGTCGGCGCTTACAATATGGCTTGGGTAGAACAGGACGGCAAGTACGGAATATACAACATTGACGGTACTGTCATCCAGCCTTGGGACATAGAAAAGGCTTACGTCATGAACGAAAACAGCGGCACGACTTATCTTACATTCGACGATTTTCCAGATCCATCCACTCCTTACATACACATCGTGGTGAACGGAATGACAGGCGTACTAAGCGGAAAGACATACAAGACAGTGATTCCTTGCAAGTACGGATACATCTCGCCCATCATTAACGAGAGGGCTTTCTATAAAGCCAACAACAAATGGGGCATTATGGACATACAGAATAATAGTATTCAGGATGCCATATACGACAAAATCAAGATAAACAACAATTGGCTGTCGGATGCCTTCACTACAGAGGGTATATTCCAAGACAACATGTATGTTTTTATCGGCGACAAGCAGGGAATGATCGATAAAAACGGCAAAGCATTCATTCCCGTAAAATACGATTCGCTTGGAGTGTTTTCCGAGAATATGATTGTGGCAAAGTGCGGCAACCTATACGGATATATAAACTCAAATGGAGAGGAATGCATTCCTCTCAAGTACAGTCATGCCGACGACTTCTCTGAAGGTCTTGCTGCTGTAAAGAACGAAAAAGGAAAGTATCTGTTTATTGACGCCTCCGGAGTCATGGTAATAAAGCCCCACGAGTACGACAGAGTTGGACATTTCCAGAACGGCACATGCAAAGTGTATCGCAAAAACAAAGTTTGGGAGATTGACCGCGAAGGCAAAAAGGTGAAAAAGGATAAAGACGAAGCTAAAAATGAGGAGAAAGCTGATAACAAACAAAACAAAAGTCAGTCATCAAGTAAAGCATCCAGATCCTTAAGACATTATTATGAAGATGAAGATGAATATGAATATGAAGACAATAGTCCTCGCAAAAAGAAATCGAACATCTTAAAGGATATTTTTAAAATTGAGGTCAAAACCAATGACCGACCAAGCAGACAATATTCGCAACCTCCAATAAAAGTACGAGATGATAGAAACTCAGAAAATGGATCTTATAGAAGGACTATGAGATTTGGAAACCAACACAGAAGAAATAGATAATATTTGACAAGGGCAGTCTATAAAGATTGCCCTTGTTTTTTTGTGTTAGTAAAAAAATCCTCCATATCTTCCAGCAGCGCTGCAACTCTCACATTTAGAGCACAATAAAGGCTGGAAGATTTGCTTTAAAAAGCGAAATCTTCCAGCCTATCTTCCAGTTATAATTTTACTCCCACTCGATTGTTGATGGCGGCTTAGACGAGATGTCGTAGCATACGCGGTTGACGCCGCGCACCTTGTTGATGATCTCGTTAGACACCTTAGCCATGAAGTCGTAAGGCAGGTGAGCCCAGTCGGCTGTCATAGCGTCGGTAGAGGTAACGGCACGGAGAGCAACGGGGTGCTCGTATGTGCGCTCGTCGCCCATTACGCCTACTGAGCGTACGGTAGAGAGGAGCACTGTGCCTGCCTGCCAAATCTGGTCGTAGAGCGAAACCTCAATCTCGCCGTCGTGCATGTCGGCAGGGACGCCGGCAGCAAGTACACGGCGTGCGTCATCGCCAGAGAGTTTTGTCTTGTACTCACGCAGACCGCGGATATAGATGTCGTCGGCATCCTGGAGGATGCGTACCTTCTCGGGAGTGATGTCGCCAAGGATGCGCACAGCCAAGCCCGGTCCTGGGAACGGATGGCGTGTGATGAGGTGCTCGGGCATGCCCATTGAGCGACCTACGCGGCGAACCTCGTCCTTAAAGAGCCACTTGAGCGGCTCGCAGAGCTTGAGGTTCATTTCCTTAGGCAGACCACCTACGTTGTGGTGGCTCTTGATTACCTTGCCTGTGATGTTGAGCGACTCGATGCGGTCGGGATAGATAGTGCCCTGAGCGAGCCACTTTGCACCGGTCTGCTTCTTAGCCTCAGCGTTGAACACCTCAACGAAGTCGCGACCGATAATCTTGCGCTTCTGCTCGGGGTCGGTAACGCCTGCGAGGTCTGAGAAGAACTTCTCGCTTGCGTCTACGCCGATAACGTTAAGACCGAGACACTTGTAGTCTTCCATTACGTCGCGGAACTCGTTCTTGCGGAGCATGCCGTGATCGACGAAGATACATGTGAGGTTGCTGCCGATAGCCTTGTTGAGGAGTACGGCTGCTACGCTTGAGTCGACACCGCCCGAGAGTCCGAGGATCACCTTGTCGTCGCCGAGCTGCGCCTTGAGCTCAGCTACGGTTGTCTCTACGAACGAGTCTGCGCTCCAGTCCTGACGGCTTCCGCAGACGTCTACCACGAAATTCTTCAGGAGCTGTGTGCCCTGCAGCGAGTGGAACACCTCTGGGTGGAACTGCACTGCCCATACCGGCTGCTTTGTAGAAGCGTAAGCTGCATACTTCACGTTGGCTGTAGAAGCGATGCACTTAAAGTCTTCCGGGATAGCGGTGATGGTGTCGCCGTGGCTCATCCATACCTGCGAGTTCTGCACGAAGCCTTTGAACAAGGGGTTCTCGGCGTCGAAGTGCTCGAGGTTGGCACGTCCGTACTCGCGAGAGTCGGCAGCCTCCACCTTTCCGCCGCCGGCGTAAGAGATGTACTGTGCGCCGTAGCAGATGCCAAGCACCGGGATGCGTCCTACGAACTGGCTAAGGTCTACCTTGAACGCCTCCTTGTCGTGAACCGAGAAGGGGCTTCCGCTGAGGATGACACCGATGACAGAGGGGTCGTCCTTCGGGAACTTGTTGTAGGGCATAATCTCGCAGAAGGTATCAAGTTCGCGCACACGGCGGCCAATGAGCTGCGTGGTCTGCGAACCGAAATCAAGAATTATTATCTTCTGTTGCATTACTTTGGTTGGTTTTATTGTTTGTATTCGATGTTTCTTTTTTCTTCTTTAGGCGGCGGTTAAGCCGAACTAAGCCTTTGGGTGATAAGCCTTCCTAAGCCTCTTTAAGCCTTCCTAAGCCGAGGGGAAACCTTCTCCTAAGCCTCTTTAAGCATTCCTAAGCCGATGGGAAACTGCTCCTAAGCCTCTTTAGGCCTTACTAAGCCCTCCCCGACGGGGAGGGTTGGGAGGGGCTTTTTACTTTTAACAGGAACTCCTCTGCGTGTGCCAGCGTGTCGAGCTTGCCGATGTCCATCAGCAGGAGGTTGTCTTTGGCGAAGCCTTCGATGCGGTGGGTGGCGCAGGTCTGCAGGTAGAAGTCGATGATGCTGAAGCGGTCGGGGAACTGCTGCATCAAAGGCAGCATACGGGGCGAGAGGGCGTGTATGCCGGCGAAAGCGTACATGCGACAAGCCTTAGGGTCGAGGTCGGGGTACGGACTCTTCACTTCGCCCGTGGCGATATTGGTCCAACCGACGAGGCGCATCGTGTCGTCGAAGAGCAGATAGCGCTGCGTCTTGCGCTCACTCACGAGGAGCAACGCGTCGGGAGCGTCAGCAGAAGTCGGAGTTGAAGCATCAGCCTTGAGCAGACCACCGGCGCGCTGATAGAAGCGTCGCAGGTCTACGTTGCTCAGGATATCCACGTTATGTATGAGTATCGGAGCGTCGGGGGCGAAGAGCTGCGCGGCATGCTTTATGCCACCGCCAGTCTCGAGCAGTCCGGCTGATTCGTCGGAGATGCGTATATCGAGCCCGAAGTTGTCGTTTTCTGTAAGATAGTCGATTATCTGCTGCGCAAAGTGGTGCACGTTGACAACAATGCGGTCAACGCCAGCCTCAGAGAGATTTTGTATTACGTGCTTTATGAGCGGCTCACCACCTACCCTCACCAACGCCTTTGGCATAGTGTCGGTGAGCGGTTTAAGGCGAGTGCCCATTCCTGCCGCGAAAATCATTGCTTGCATCATAGATGTCGTTATAAATATGTTGCCTACAAAATTACTCAAAATCCGCCAAACAGCAAAACGAATGTGCTATAAATTCTACAGAAGTGTCTGCTCTATGCCTTGCTCTCTGTGGCAGACGTGCACTTCTATTCCGAACTTCTCGTGCAGATGTTCTGCGAGATGCTGCGCCGAGTAGACGCTGCGATGCTGTCCGCCGGTGCAACCGAAGGAGAACATCAGGTCGGTGAAGCCGCGGTCGATGTATCGCTGCACGTGTGCGTCGGCGAGCTTGTATACGCTGTCGAGGAAGGTGAGTATCTCGCCGTCGTCCTCGAGGAATCGTATCACGGGCTCGTCGAGTCCTGTGAGTTTCTTGTACGGCTCATAGCGTCCGGGGTTGTGCGTAGAACGGCAGTCGAACACGTATCCGCCGCCATTGCCCGACTCGTCAGCTGGTATGCCCTTGCGGTAGGAGAAGCTGAAGACGCGCACGCGCAGCGGTCCCTTGCCGTCGTACTTGGAGAACGTGGCTGGTCCGTCCTGCGGATGAGCCTCGTAGACGTTCTTGTCGGTGGTCTTGTAGCCGTCGGCGCGCGACACAGCCGGCTCCTCGATATGAGCGTAGCGCGGCATCTCGGTGAGTCGGCGCAGCATGTCCATCATGTACGGATAGGGGAACACCTGCTCGCCCAGCTTCAGCAGCGCGCGGAGGTTGTCCATAGCCGGCGGAATGGAATCGAGGAAGTGCTTCTTGCGCTCGAAGTAGCCACGGAAGCCGTATGCGCCGAGCACCTGCAACGTGCGGAAGAGCACGAAGAGGCTCAGACGATGGACGAAGTGGCGCAGCGACGGCACCTCGGTGTACTGCTTCAGCGCGTCGTAGTATTCGGCTACGAGTTCGCGGCGCAGCTTGTCGCTGTAGCGTGCCGACGCCTGCCAAAGGAACGAGGCGAGGTCGTAGTAGAACGGACCGCGTCTGCCGCCCTGGAAGTCGATGAAATGCGGGTTGCCCTCGGCGTCGAGCATCACGTTGCGCGCCTGGAAGTCGCGGTAGAGGAACGAGTCGATGTTCTCGGCGGTGAGGTCCTTGGCGAAGAGACGGAAGTTAGCCTCGAGCTTCAGTTCGTGGAAGTCGAGACCCGAAGGCTTCAGGAAGCAATACTTGAAGTAGTTGAGGTCGAAGAGCACGCTGTCCTCGTCGAACTCGGGCTGCGGATAGCAGTTCTGCCAGTCGAGTCCGCGCGCTCCGCGTATCTGTATGTTCGGCAACTGGCGTATGGTGGCTTTCAGCAGCTGCTTCTCGTGCTGGTTGTATCTGCCGCCAGCCTCGCGTCCGCCGCGTATGGCGTCGAAGAGCGAGGTTGAGCCGAGGTCGGTCTGCAGATAGCGCAGTCCGTCGGCGCTCTGTGCGAGTATGTGCGGCACGGGCAACTGGCGCTGCTCGAAGTGCTCGGCGAGATAAACGAAGGCGTGATTCTCGTCGCGACTGGTGCCTACGACGCCGATGACGGTAGAGCCGTCCTCAGAGGTGAAGCGGTAGTACTGGCGATTGCTGCCCGCACCAGCGAGCTGCTCGGTGCTGACGGGTTCAGCCCCACTCCATTCTGTATATAGTTTAATGAGTTTCTCCATCTTCTTCCTTTTTCTTTTTTCCGTAATACTGCTCGTCCTTCTTCTTCACCCAAGCCGTGAGGTAGGCGTCGAGGGCGTAGAGCAGCAGAGCCACGCCAATGGTCATCGACCACGAGCGCGAGAGTATGTATGTTCCTGTTACGATAATGGCGCAGCAGACTATTATCTTCTTTTCCATTGTTGTTCGGTTGATGTTCTGGTTTTGGCGACGTAGCAGGTTTTTATAGTTCCAAACGATAGGCTACGCTGAACGTGAACACACGGTTCTTCGACGACTCGAAGCCGTCAATGTTCTGGAACTGTGTGAGTCCGATGTTGTAGCGCGCGTCGAGGATGACGTTAGAGAACTCGTAGCTCACACCAACGGGAATAGCAAATGTCACTTTTGTGAGCGTTGAGTTCATGTTGTACTTCACGTGTTCGGGTTTCTCGTACTTCACGTCGTCATTCGTCATCGTGTACTGCTGCTCGGTGTACTTCATCTTGCCCGAGAGCGGGAAGCCTATCTGCACACCGGCTTTAATGGCGAAGCCCGTACCGAGGTAGGCGTTGAGCATCAGGGGCACGTTGATGTAATGGAGCTGCGTACTCCAGTCGCTGTAGCCAGTGCCTTTGTACACGCCTTCCGTCACCTGCACCTTGTAGCCGTTGTTGCCGTACTTGGCGCCTTGCTGCACGTACTGCGCACCGATAGTGGCAGAGAGGTTTGGCATGAATTGCCAGTCGACATCCACACCTGCCATCAGGCCTGCCTTGTAGCGTGCCGAGTAAGTCATGTTGTCGCCGACTCCACCGGCTATATACATTTTGTCGCCAGGCAGATTGGCGAGCGCCACACCCACACGAGGCAGCACGGATACGGTGCCGACCTTCGGTTGCGACATTGCCGGCAGTACGCCTGCGGCAAGACCCAACAATATAGTTCTTTTATTCATTTCTTTCCTGTTCGTTTACGTTTTCACTTCTGAATAATAAACGCCGAACAGCTGTTATTATTGTGTTCGGACGCGTGGTTTAACCAACTTGCCGTCAGTCTACCCGCACATTAATTTGCCGTCAGCCCACCACGAGCGAGAAACGCAGTCCTAACGCAGAGGCTATCTGCAGGAACGTAGACATCTGCATGTCGCTGTTGCCACGCTCTATGGTAGATATATACTCGCGCTTCTTGCCAATCTTGTCGGCAAGCTGCTGCTGCGTAAGCTTCTGGCGCTTGCGCTCTTCTTTCAGCAACTCGGCGTAATACCACGCCTTGGCGCGCGCCTCGAAAGCATCACGCGAAGGGGTGCCGGGTGCGCCGTATCTCTCATTGAGTCTGTCATTTACTTTCGGCAGACTCTTCCATTTCTCATCACTAATGTTTATCATAGACTATCCTCCCAATCTTTTAAAATTATTCTTGCTTTAATAATCTCAGACTTGTACTGCTTCGAACTCTTCTCCACGAAAGAATTCAGCATGACAATCCTGCTACACTCCATGAAACTTGCGGCATCAATGGCAAATATGAACGAGCGGTATTCATTCGTTCCGACACTGACCCTCATTTCATAGAACTCCGTAGTTTCGATTTTCTTCACAAACTTACGGTTCACATCTTTCTGAGTCACCATTATACTAAATACGTAGTCGTATTTCTCTTGTATATTCGCTGGCAACTGCTCAAAGTATTCTAAGAATTCTTTGGTGTATGCAATTTCTCTTATTTCTATTCCCATGCCGCAAATGTAATAAATTAATTCCATAAAAGCAAGCATTTGATACGAAAAAAGGTGTCCCATGACTTCACAGTCTTGGAACACCCGTCGTTGTATATATTTCGATACAAGAAATTAGTCTTTGTTGCTGCGCTTGCGGCTGAGATGGTCGAGAATGACCTTGCGCATACGTATGCTCTTCGGAGTAACCTCCACGAGCTCGTCGCCCTTGATGTACTCGAGACACTCCTCAAGACTCATCACCACCTTCGGTATCACGCGCGCCTTCTCGTCAGAACCGCTGGCACGAACGTTGGTGAGCTGCTTTGCCTTCGTAACGTTGATGACGAGGTCGTTGTCGTGAACGTGCTCGCCTACCACCTGACCTGCATACACTTCCTCACCCGGATCGATGAAGAACTTGCCGCGATCCTGCAGCTTGTCGATAGAGTAAGCATAGGCTGTGCCGGTCTCGAGCGCAATCATCGAACCGTTCATACGGCGTGTAATCTCGCCCTTGTACGGCTGGTACTCCTTGAAGCGGTGGGCCATGATAGCCTCACCCTGGCTCGCTGTGAGCACGTTGGTGCGCAGACCGATGATGCCGCGCGACGGTATGTCGAACTCGATGTCGACGCGATCGCCGAGGGTCTGCATTGATGTCATCTCGCCCTTGCGGCGTGTCACCATATCAAT
>OBSA01000021.1_pt1 | contig 76722 bp, 63 predicted proteins | sample 1501291 | NCBI WGS metagenome assembly OBSA01 (sample SAMEA3360679, study PRJEB22359) | human gut metagenome | biome: ENVO:urban biome; feature: ENVO:human-associated habitat; material: ENVO:feces | place: Bangladesh | collected 2011 | reverse complement strand
CCGCACTTTAATTAATTCAATCGCCAAAAATCTTCACAAATTGCAAATCTGCCTGTGCTTTTATTCTTTTTGCAAAAAAAAACTCGATATTCAACCTAATAATTTCGACAAGGTCAAAATTTAAGTTTTTTATAAATTGAAAAAAATGCTTTCCGCGATTTTCAGTTTGCCGCCTGCAAATCAGAAATTCGGCTTAATAAACTATTTCAGAGTATTGATTCAACAAAAGACGCAGCATCATGGAGTTTTCCACACCAAGTTTTCGGCATATTTCCGCCATTTCACGCTTTACGGTAGATTCACTTGTAATGAAAATTTCCGAAAGGTTTTTGTAGTTTGTTTCACCGTTCAAAAATTCTTCAACAAGTTTACTCTGCCTGCCTGAAATTCCATAGTCAGAAAGTCTTAACTGTTTTTTCGGAGACGGCAAATCGATTTTTGAAATCTTCTTTGAAAGAAAAGGAAACAAGTCAAACATTTTATCCTTCAAGATATTATAAATGTGAGAAAAAGCAAAAGTTAGAAACAATGAATATGCCACTGCCATAAAAAATTTTAAACGGCTGACAGGAAGGATTACAAACAACGACAAAAACAGAGGAACCAGGCAAATGATAACTTTTTTTCGTATATCAGTCTTAAAATAACCATTGCAAAAAAGAAGCGCGATTCCAAAAAAATACAAGTACAGTCCCAAAAACATAAGATTGTTCAAGGTCATTGTAATTCCCTGAATAAACAGCACAACAGACTGCATAAAACGTATTTTATAGAAAAACACCAGAACAAGACAAATAGCCGCGCACGAAATATTCACAGCAGGAACTATAATCGTGCAATATGGCAAAAATGAATGTGTATAGTCTTCTATAGTTATGCTTATATAAAAACCTACAAGCTGAACCACCGCGGCAAAAAAAATCATCAGCCGTTCATATAAAGCACTTTTTTCAATTTTCATAAAGACATTATACATTGATTTTTTTGGTTAGAAAAGAAAAATAGCCAAGTACCATAAAAAATAACTGGCATGGCGAACAATACGGGATTTTTCCTGACTACTGGTCTTTAGGCTGCGACCTTAACGAAACAATCTTTCTGGAAACAAATGACAGTGAAATGAAAGAAAAACTTAAAAATATAGAATTCCGGCTTTTATAAAACGAACAAACCCCGATGCAAGCAGAGCGTCTGCAAGCATCGGGGTTTGCGATATCCGTTCAAATATCAATTAAACTCTGTACAGCAAATCTTCGTAGCAAGGGAACGGTTTGTATTCTTCGCCAAGCAGCGGTTCAATTTCGTCTGCAACAGCGCGCGCTTCTGCCATTGCCGGAATAACTTTGTCCGCATACGCTTTCGCAACCGCCATTACATCGCCGCTTGCTTTCGCAGCAAGATGGATTTTTGCAAGCGATTCGGTTTTTGCAGCCAAATCACCGGTAAGGGCATCAAGTTTTGTAAGCAATGCGCTTTCAGCAGCCGCTTTTGCAGAAGGAACAACAGCCCTAAGATTTACAACTGTCCTTGAAACAGCCGCAATGTATTTGTACGCAGCCGGCAAGATGTCTTTGTTAATCATTTCAAGCATTGTTTCAACTTCAATGTTCAAAAGCTGGGCATATTTTTCAAGCTTGATTTCGTAGTGGCTTTCCATTTCCTCTTTTGTGTAGACGCCGGTATTTGTAAAAAGTTTTACGTTCTTTTCATCAAGGTAATGAGCCACAGCATCTGGCGTTGTCCTGAGCTCAAGCAGTCCGCGTTTTGCAGCCTCTTTTTTCCATGACTCATCGTAGCCGTTTCCGTTGAAAACAATTCTCCAGTGCGCTTTTACTTCACGCTCGATAAGAGTGTTCAAAGATTTTTCAAAATCCTTTGCGCCTTCAAGCTCATCGGCAAACGCTTTTAAGGTTTCCGCGACAATCGCGTTCAAAGTTGTGTTAGGACCTGCCAAAGAAACGCTTGAACCGGCAGAACGGAATTCAAACTTGTTTCCAGTGAATGCAAACGGCGAAGTTCTGTTTCGGTCTGTAGAATCTTTTGGAATCGGCGGCAGAACATCAACACCAATTGTCATCTTAGATTTTTTATCAGCAGAATATGATTTACCTTCAACAATTGATTCAAGAACGTTGTGAAGCTCATCGCCAAGATAAACAGAAATGATTGCCGGCGGCGCTTCGTTCGCTCCAAGCCGGTGATCGTTTCCGGCAGAGGCAACAGAAATACGGAGCAAATCCTGGTTTTCGTCAACAGATTTTAAGATTGCCGTAAGGAAAAGCAGGAACTGCGCATTTGATTCCGGAGTTTTTCCTGGTTCAAGAAGGTTTTCGCCTTCATTTGTAGACATTGACCAGTTATTATGCTTTCCAGAGCCGTTGAGCCCTGCAAATGGTTTTTCGTGCAAAAGGCATTCCAGTCCATGGCGCTTTGCAACTTTTCGCATAACTTCCATTGTAAGCTGGTTCTGGTCAACCGCGATGTTTGTCGTGCTGAAAATCGGAGCCATTTCGTGCTGAGCCGGCGCAACTTCATTGTGCTCAGTCTTGGAAAGAATTCCGTACTTCCACAAGGTTTCGTTCAAATCTTCCATATATTTTACAATACGTGGATTCAACGCCGCAAAATACTGGTCATCCATTTCCTGACCTTTAGAAGGCTTTGCGCCGAACAAAGTGCGTCCTGTCATGCGGAGATCTTTTCTCTGCGACCATAAATCATGGTCAACAATAAAATACTCCTGTTCCGCGCCAACAGTCGTCGCGACATGGCTTACAGTTTTTCCAAAAAGCTTAAGGATTCGTTTTGCCTGCTTGTCCAGGGCTTCCATAGAACGAAGCAAAGGTGTTTTCTTGTCAAGAGCCTCGCCTGTGTAAGAACAGAACGCTGTTGGAATACAAAGCGTATGCTCCTTTATAAAAGGATACGAAGTAGGATCCCAAACTGTGTAGCCTCGGGCTTCAAATGTAGCGCGATGTCCGCCAGACGGGAAAGAAGACGCGTCAGGCTCTCCCTTTACAAGCTCTTTTCCGCTGAAAGACATGATTACAGAGCCATCATCCTGAGGATTAATAAATGAATCGTGCTTTTCCGCAGTAATACCAGTCAAAGGCTGAAACCAATGCGCAAAGTGAGTAGCGCCTTTTTCAATCGCCCATTCTTTCATTGCGTGGGCAACAACGTTCGCAACATCAAGTTCAAGCGGAACGCCGGAATCAAGAGTTTTCTTAAGCGCCTTAAAAGTTTCCTTAGGCAGGCGGTCTTTCATAACTGTCTGGTTAAAAACCATGTTTCCAAATAACTCAGGTATGTTTGTCATTTATTGAACCCCCAGGTACAAAATTTATTTTTTGCAAAAAAAAAGCGGTGTGAATTTCAACTAAACAGATTAGAAAAAATTCACATCGCCATTGATGTTGATATTTTTATATAACTTTACAGAAAAAAACTCAAGTGTTTTCAGATATTTTTTTCAGATATTTTTTTAATTAGCCCGAATTTCGAGTTCTTTGTAAAAAGAATAAAAGCACAGGCAGATTTGCAATTTGTGAAGATTTTTGGCGATTGAATTAATTAAAGTGCGAAGCACCCGGATTAATACAAGCGTAGCGCGAGCCAAATCCATCTGAGCAAATTGGAAATATGCCGAGAGCGTTCTTTCATAATTTGCAAAAAAACTCGAAATTAAAGTTATATAACATTTTCCTGATATGTTGTGCCATTTGTCAATGACAAAACAATAAAATATAAAAAAGAAAAGGCTTTAGAAATCAAGATTTTCGGCACTAGACCATCCTGATATTCGTGGATTTAGGTTGAAACTTTGTTTCCACCATTACCGACAGGTCAATGATCCGCCAAAAGTTCTTTCTGTCTATTAAGCGGGAGTTCGCAGTAATTTCTTACTGTTTAGCCCATAGACAATATGTAGTGCCATCCAGTTTGTAAAAACGTGGATTTAGCGTCAAAATGTTAATGACTAAATTAACAGTATGGGCATTACCTCATACAAACTGGAGACACTACATATTGTCTAGATTTTATTCTTTCGGTGAATAATGTTAGAGGATTTTCTTATTAACAATAAGCGGCTCAGTGAGCCGTCCGCCTAACAACTGCTTAAACGGTGGCGCGGCTTGACTGCGACATCCGCTTTGAACGCTTTGTTATGTGATTATTCTATTAACAGCTTTATATTATCTACAACAGAATCAATTTCTTCTTCTGTCGCTTTTTCTATAAAATCACAGTTTCTTTGTTTATAATCAAGATTTTTTATCTGGTCACTTAAAATGCAACCGTTGATAGAATGATTGTCCAATACAATTTCAAAAGGATAGCCTTTGATATGACTTGTAATAGGACAGAATAATGCAAGACCTATTTTCTGATTGTATTTTTTCTGAGAAACACAAATTGCAGGACGTCGACCTTTTTGTTCATGACCTGCTTGTGGATTAAAATCGAGCCAGACTAAATCACCTTTTTCGGGAATATAATTTGAATTTACCATTCTTCATTACCTACCGAATTGCCAGTTGATATTTCTGAATGAATGTTTTCTGAAGTAACCATAGCCAGCATATCATCAAGAGTCTTTTTCTGAGGAAGAATTACCATTTTCCCTTTTTCAGCTATTACTTCAATTTTACTGCCATTCTTTACATTATTATCTTTAGCCCAAAGTGACGGAATCCTAAAACCGAGGCTGTTGCCCCATTTCTGAACTACTGCTTGCATAATGCTACCTCCATATATATAGTATATACATTGTATATCTTTATTGTCAAGTAAAAATTTATAAAAAAAAGGCGAGCTTGACTCGCCGTACGAAAAAACAAACTTGACTTGTTTTTTTATATTTTCTTTATCGGATGCCGAATGACGGTTTTCCATTTTTCAGTCTCGATTTTTCTTGGGTCGGACAGATAAATTTCATGGTGAAGCCGACTCTGGTTCATATCATTTGCGTATCCATTCTCATTTAAGTAGTCGTCCATAAGTTTAACTGAAGCTGGCTCATCATCATAAGAACCAATATGCATAATCTGAATACAAAGTCCTTCGTTGATTGTTAAGAATTCTGCTGATGAACAATCAATTTTCTTCTTCTTTGAAGCCGTTTCTACAGCCCAATTAAAATTTTCCTGTGTAATAAAATCTGGCAGACGAATTACTGAAATCCAATTAAATGAAGATTTATCTGAATAATCAACTCCATCAATTCCATCTTGCCACCAGAATCCTTCAAGTGGTGGAACAACATATTCAAAAAATCCATCAATTTTGTAATCTGTTTTATAGCTCATTTTTAAAGTGTAAGCCACTGCATACAAAATGCCGACAGCCTGCTGATATGAGCCACCTTCTTCATTAGGATTTCCTTTCCCACGTACAGCAATGTAATTTGCTTTTGGAACATTAACAATTTCAGGTTTAGCCCTAGGAAGATAAAATTCCTTGAATTCTTTCTTAAAATCAAATGCCATTTTTTCACCTTTGCGCCCCAGTGTGGGCGTGGGCATAACAATTGCTTAAACGGTGGCGCGGCTTGACCTCGACATCCGCTTTGAAGCTTTGTTATACGATTATTTTTCTTAAATCATCTCGAATTTCTATTTCGGATGATTGATTGTTTATATAATTTAATATTCTTTGAAACAATTCTTCATTAGATATTTTAATTTTGACTTTTGACATATTTTTATTCATTTTCATTTCAATAATTTCCATTGTTGGCTTAAAACTACTTCCTTGATAAGAGTATACAACCGACATTATGTAGAAATAGAAAGCATCATTATATTTCTTTTCTTTTGAACAAATTTTTGATTGCAATTTTTTTATTTTTGGCAAACAATCTAGATGCGTAAGAGAAATATAATTTAAGTATTTCCAGCACCTGTCATACATTTTATTTTTATATAGAACATCTGCCAAATACATCGGCCAGGAAATGCCAGGAAAAATAATACCACCTTGATTGTATGTAATGTCCTCAATTATAGCAATTCCTTCTTCAAGATTTCCAGTCTCAATTTTTTTTCTTGCTTGTTCTAGAATTTTCAACTGTTTGTCTTGTCTTTTTAGAAGAGAATCAGTCATTCTATCTTGTTTTTCAAAATCTTTTTCTTGTTGAATTTTGTACTCTTCTCTCAAAAAGTTTTTATTGTCTTTGACAATTTCTTTTACTGTTTGTTTCCTTATATTTTCATTTTCTTCTATTTTGTTCGTATTTTTCTTTCTAAAAATTAAAAACACCACGAAAATAATTATAAGAATTGGAACAATTGACATTTGATTTTCCTTTCTTCGTTCGATTAATAATTTTCAGCAAGCTTGACTTGCTGAAAATTATATCCACTAATTACAAATACTAATTGAAATCAATATCTGTAATTTTTACATCTGCATAGCCTTCTTTCCATTCACTTGGAACATTGTCTGCTTTTAAATAATAACCGCTGTCCATTTGCCATATACGATTAGGCTTTAACGACTTATTGTTACTATTCCAACTATACTCGCTTACTGGAGTAAATTTATCCTCATGAATTATATTTCCAGAATTGTCTTTAAAATACACGGTAAGTTGAACTCTTTTAAGCTCCTTATCTCCATTATTTTTTACCTTAAAAACGACACCGGCTTCTTTACCGCCAAAATACTGTTCGTAATATTTTGCGACGAAATCGTATACTGCAACTTTTGAGAAATAATTTATTTTTTCTACCACAGCATTTTTCTTTGCAAGAATCTCATTATTTGAAGAATCAAGAGCTAATATTTCATCGTATTTGGAAACCAAGTTCTCAAGAATTCCGTCTTGTTCTAGCTTTTTTGCTTCTTCTTTCAACTTCTTGATTTTTATTTCTTTTTCCCAGTCAAAAAATATGACCCATTGTCCATTCTCTTTAATGAGATTATATGTTTTTTCAGTTGTCTTTTTTGAAGCATTACCTTTGAGATTTTCAGCCTTTTTAGCCAAATCGTCTTTACTTGCACCTGAAAAAGCGGCACCAAACATTTCTGAAACAGCAGCCGAATAATCATCTTGAGTAATTTCAACCTTTACAATTGCAGAATCACCATTTTCAGACGAATCGTTGACTTTAAATGTTGTACTCTTTCTGACGGCTTCTGTAAAAAGCAACCCAAATTCAGAGCTTTCCTGCTCTTTGTATTCCGCAAGTGATTTTACACTTCTATCACTTGATGAAAGCAAGCTATAAGCAGTTTCATAATCTGATGCTGATCCAGCTTTTAAATACTTTGAAACCACACTAGAAGATTTTGAACCACCACAAGAAAACAACAAAATGGAAAGTCCAACCAAAACAAAAGAAATAATCTTTTTCATAACAAAACCTCACATAACTTATTATAGGAATTGAATATGAAATTTTTGCAGAATTTGAAAAATTTAAATTCTTTTTCACATTCAGCGGCTCAGTGAGCCGTCCGTATAACAACTGGTTGTACCGCAGCGGGCTTGACCCGCTGTCGGCTACGAACCTTTGTTAGGTTTTGTATTTATTGTAACTGTAATACTAATTTCTTTCCTAAAACGTCTGCTGCTTTTGTAAGAGTTGCAAGTGTAACAGAATCATTATATGGATTTAAAAGTCTGCCTAATGCAGCACGGGAAGTAGACATTCTTTTTGCCATTTCAGTTTTATTTATATTCTGTTTTTTCATTTCATCAAGTAAATTATATGAAATAAGACGTTTGATTGCTTCATTTTTTACTTCTACGGCAATGTTTTCTTCTTTGAGAAAATCATCAAAAGAGCTTCCTACATATTCTTTATTCATTTCTTTCCTCCTAAAACCAAGTTTCTTCTTTTTTTTCCTAAATCCAGATTGTCTTTTGGAGTTTTCTGTGATTTCTTTATAAAGCCATGAAGTAATATCATTTTCTTTCCGCTGATTGTAAACAAAACCCGGCAGATTCTGTTGTCGGAAATATTTGTTCTTACTTCCCATAAATCTGTATCGAGTTTTCTTACTCTGGGATAGCCGATTGGCCATGACATTTCTACGGCCATTATATCTGCTCCAACTGATTTTTTATCTTCTAGTTCCAGAGATTTAAGAAAATCTCGCACAGGTTCATTATTTTGCTCTGTTTTAAAGAACTCTGCTGTAATTTTCTTATTTATATCCATTGCTATAAATGTATCATTATTGGTACGTTTTTGTCAAATAAAAAAGGTGGGCTTGACCCACCGAAAGAAAATTTTAAAATTTTTTTATTTAGTGTAGGTAAATTGAGCGACATTACTCCAAGCACTGTCAGACACATCGTATGCAGCACTTGTCACTTTAAGCCAGAAATAATATGTTTTCCCATCAACAAGATTCAAATATGGTGCACTGATTGAAGAAATGCTTACAGTTCGTGTATTTGAGCCAGCTTCGACTGTGGCATAAGTATTAAAATCATCATAAAGTGCCTTTGAAGAATCGTTTGTAGTTGCATATCCAAGAACTGCATATGTTGCCCCATCAATTTTACCATCATAATTGAATGTAATGTTTACATCGCAAGAAACTGTGTTATCTGTCATAGAGTTGATAACTAAATTTGTTGGTGCGTTAAGTTTCGGTTTCGATGTCGAATTACCGTCATCTTCATTTGTAGAGTTTTTACAGCTAGTGAATGCATATGCCATAACTAATGCAGCAACGATTGCTACAACTTTAGAAAATTGTTTCATAAAATCCTCCAACGATTTTATTATTTTTTTGATTTTGGGCGAAGTCGAGCAAAGCAAGACTTCGCCCAAAGGACTTGAAAAAGTCCTTTGGGTAGTGTACACTACCCGAATTTGTAAAGAGAAAATTTGTTGGATGATTTACCTTATTAACGACAAGTGGCGCAGTGCGCCATCAACCTAACAACTGGTTGTACCGCAAACCGGTTTGTCGGCTTTGAAACTTTGTTATGTGCTTATTATTCAAAATTTTTATTTATAAAATCAAGGTAAGCCTTTCGATTTACTTTGTCTTTATTATTTTTATACCAGCAATACGATTCTCTTAAGCCTTCGCTTAAATTCGTAGATTCTTTTAGAAGACTTTTTTGTCTGGTGATATCTAATTTATATTCATAATTATAAAAACTAAAATAATTTCTTTGTTCAATTTCCTCATTTACATTTTTAAAAATAACATCCTTTCCGACAACTTCATAACAAAGTTTTACCCATTCTTTAATGGAAACAGATTCTTCATTTCCAACATTAAATATTTTTTCTTCAGGATGCGTTTTTATTATTTTTTCGATAATTTTACATAAATCTTCTATATAAAAAAATTGTAATTTCATATCTCCATTTGAAGGAATATAGAAAGGGCGATTATTTTCTGCACATTCAAATACGAAAGCTTCACGATATACATTATTTTCTGGTCCATATAAATATGGGGGTCTTATAATATATGAATCAGGTTTTACGGAACGCAAATATTCTTCTGCTTCAATTTTATTCATTCCATAATCTTTCCAGAATTTATTAAAACCAACTTTTACATTTTCCATAAATGGCTGTTCTTCTGTTTCCGGATAAACTGCACTTGAACTCAAAAAAATATAATCAGGGACATCTCCAACTGACTCATAAATTCCCTGAACATCGTTTTTATTATAAGAAGTAATATCTAGAACAATATCAAAATTATATTTTTTTAATTTATCCTGTAAATCCTTTCTATCAAGGTTGATAAGCTTAGTATTAGCTGGTTGAGGATGATTATTTCTATTCAATACGAATACTTCATACTCATTCTTATTTGAAAAATATTCTGCTACATATTTACTTACAAAAACAGTACCACCAGTAACTAAAAGTTTTTTCATTTTTCTCCAAAGCGCCCCAGTGTGGGCGTCCACATAACTACGCACTTAAACAGCGCACGGCTTGACCGTGCGTCTGCTTTGAAGTGCATGTTATGTGTTTTATTTTACTCCTGTGTACCCATCCCAACTGCTTACTACTCGTTTTATTATCTGATTTTTATCATTATATTCTAAATAGTAAGAACAAAAGATTCTTGTAGTTTTTTCAATCTTTTTTACATCTTCATCAACACAGTAATAACCATATGAAAAATAACCTTTTAATAATCCGTTTTCGTAAAAGAATTCACCAAAATCGGTATGTGAAAGTTTATTATTACTATAATAATAATTTATAGAATAGGTTTCGTCGTTTTTAGAAACTTCAGTTTTAACTATTTTATTATTTTCATAAATGTGTTTGATTTTTGTCCCATATAATTGTTCAATTACTTTTTCATTATTTTTTATTGGATGTATTGTTTTTATTTTTTCTGTAATTTCATGATTATCTTCCATATCAAAATATGTAGTATAGCCTTCTAAGGCTCCGGAATTATTTTTTGAATATTTTATTTGATAATTGATATAATCAGCACGCAAATGTTCCTCAATCAAATTTCCGCTATTATCATATTTATATTCAGACATTCCGTAAGAGCCTGGACGAATCTGTGTTTTATATTTTTCTCCTTCATTAAAAAATGATAATTCAGAAATACAGACATCATTATATTTTTCAGATTTATAAATTTCATCAACACGTATCCATATTTCATTACATTCGATTTTTGGAAATTTTAAAGATTGTTCTTTCATTTCATCTTCTAAAACAAAGGAATATTTTTCTACGGGAAGACGAGAATCAAATTTTCCTTCATTAAAAATCAAAGTGATTTTTTTAATTCTATGATTTTGGGAATAATATTTTTTATCGAAATAACCAGCTTTTATTTTTATTTCATCAATTGAATAATTCTTATCAAAATGAATTCTATAAACTCCGATTCTATATCCAAATTGAGGTTTAAAAGCAAAAACAGTTTCATCATTATCATCAAATGCTTTTAAAGGGGAGTAACGATATTTATTGTTTTTGTCTATTGTCATTGTTTCATTATCATAAAGGTAGATACTTCTGATATTTATTTCTTTAGCAAACAGATTAACTGCAAAAAAAGAAATTAAAATTATTAATAGTTTTTTCATTCTTTCTCCTAAGCGCCCCAGTGCGGGCGTCCGTGTAACAAAATTTACACTGCAAAAAGTGTCAGTGTAAAATCTTGCATCGTTTTACTTATTCCTTAATATACAACAATTTCACGAATGTATACAGATTTTACACGAATACTGGTAAGTTTTACATTTTATCCAGAGGACTTATTACACCACCGGCTCCGCGATTTAGGACATGGGTATAAATCATTGTTGTACTCACATCGCTGTGGCCAAGAAGTTCCTGGATTGTCCTTATATCGTATCCGTTTTCCAGCAAGTGAGTTGCAAAAGAATGACGAAAGGTGTGACAACTTGCGTTTTTATTGATGCCAGCTTCCAAAATGGCCTGTTTTACAGCACGCTGCATAAGTGATTCATCTAAATGCCATCTGCCTCCCTCGCCTGTCTGAATATTTTTCCATCTATTTTTTTGTGGAAAAAGCCATTGCCATTTAAATTCCTTGCTTCCGCCCTGATACTTATCAGAAAGAGCTTGGGGAAGTTTTACGGAGCCAAAACCAGCCTTTAAATCTTCTTCGTGAATTTTTCGTAAATTTTCTATATGAGATTTTAATTCGCAAATGAGTGCTCGGGGAATCATTACATGGCGGTCTTTGTCGCCTTTTCCGTGACGAACAATTATTTCATTTCTGTCAAAGTCTAAATCTAAGATTCTAAGCGACAAAGCCTCGTTTAGTCTCAGTCCGGTTCCATAAAGAAGCTTTGCTATAAGTTTTTTTGTTCCTGTCAGATTTCCAATGATTTTAGAAACTTCCTGCCGGCTAAAGACAACAGGAATTCTTGTTTTTTTTCTTTGCATGGACAACATTCGTTAATTTTTCCATAGGCTCATTTTTTACAAATCTATAATAAAAAAGAAAAGGCTTTAGAAATCAAGATTTTCGGCACTAGACCATCCTGATATTCGTGGATTTAGGTTGAAACTTTGTTTCCACCATTACCGACAGGTCAATGATCCGCCAAAAGTTCTTTCTGTCTATTAAGTGGGAATTCGCAAGGATTTTTCCTTGTTTAGCCCATAGACAATATGTAGTGCCTCCACTTTGTATGAGGTAATGCCCATACTGTTAATTTAGTCATTAACATTTTGACGCTAAATCCACGTTTTACAAACTGGATGGCACTACATATTGTCTATAAATCCGAAATTCGCCCTATCAAGCCAAACGGAGTACATTCAAAATTATATTCAAATTTTTTACTTGCAGACGCATGGGCATAAACAGCGGTCAAAGCCGCATCCCTTGCAGAATATCCCTGCGCAAGAAGAGCCGCGCAAAGTCCGGCAAGCACATCGCCGCTTCCAGCCTTTGCAAGAGAATTTTCGCCTTTGTCGCAGATAAAAGCCTTATTTCCGCTAAAAATATAAGTATTCGCACCTTTTGCAACAAGCGCAATGTTCGGAAATTTTACAGAAAACGATTTTCCAAACTCAAAACGGAAATTTACAACATCAGAAAGAGAATATTTTCCGCCGGATTTTTCATTTTTTTCAGGCGGAAGATTTTCAATTTTCAGATTTAAAGCGTTCACAAGCGCGCAAAGTTCCTTTGGATGCGGAGTAAGAATCACCCTCGCGTTCTTCAGGGAATTCAGTTTTTCCAGCGCAAAAGCCAGATTCCTGCTGTAAAAAAAATCAGCGTCAAGCACAATCGCCGGGTTTTCCATATTAAGAACAAAATCAACCGCTCTTTGAACCGCAGTTTCCGCAGCCTCAGAACGACCTAAACCGCTTCCAATAAGAACCGCCGTTGTTTTTTCCGGAAAATCCTCAGAAACCATAAGTTCCGGCGACATAGCAAATTTCTGTCCTGAAAAATCATTCTGCAAGACAGAAACAAAACCCGCGCCAAAACGCAGCGCAGCAGTTCCGGCGATAATTCCGGCGCCGCATTTTTCGCCAGAAACAACGCACACATGCCCAAAATCGCCTTTGTGAACAGATTTTTTTGTCCTTACCGGAAGCTTTATATCTTTTTCTTCTATTAGATAACCATCAGGCTCGGCGCAGGACTCAAAAACAGAGGAAGAAATCCCCAGCCCGGCGGTTACAATTTCACCAACAAAATCTTTTGAGCGGTCCTCGTAAAGAATTTTTTTTAACGCGCCCATAGTCACAGTTTTATCCGCTGCAAAACACATTCCGCTCGGAACATCGCACGCAATACGCACCGCCGGCTGAACATTCGCCCATTCCAACGCAGCCTTTACATTTTGCGGAAGCTCACCGTGAAAACCAGTTCCGTAAACGCAGTCAACAATCACATCGCCGCCGGAAAAATCCGGAAAACGTGCGGAAATTTCGCTCCACTCAGATTCGGTGAAAATTTTTACGCCAACAGAAAGGCACATTTTGCGCTGAAGAGCCGATTCTTCAGTTTTTGGCTCGCCAAAAGAAACCACAAGAACATTTTTTACCTTTCCAAAAATCCGTCTGGAAAGCGCATAGCCGTCTCCGCCGTTATTTCCCCGGCCGCAAAAAACAATCACATTTTTTGGCTCAAAGGACAGAACCGCTTTTTCCAATGCGGCGGCGGCATTTTCCATCATAATATTTTCAGGAAAACAAAAGCGCCGCTTCGCCTCTTTTTCGGGTATTGCAGAATTTATGTAAACCGCCTTCAAAAAAAACCTCTTTTGAAGAATTATACCACAACCGAGGGGATTTAAGAATGTTGCGTGTAAAAAATCTAGCTTTGCTCCTCTTATGGCATTAATTTTAGTTAATACGCAGTTATTTTTATATCCATATAGCTTGTATATGAAAAATTTCCGTTACCTCGATAAATATGGTATGTTCCCTTTTCCAAATACAAATACATATCAACAGAAGGAGTACCTGAAACAATTTCTTTTATAACTTTTTTGTCCTCTCCACAAAGCGACAAAGTTTCCTTGTTAGTTTTGCTTCCTCCAGAACTGTCTTTCAAAGAAAAACAAACTTTTGAAGTTTTTTCCAAAGTAAATTGATAATACCGAACAGAGCCATTACTTAAACTATCATTAGCTACATCAACATGCACTGTACCTTCTACACCGTCCATACAAATATCGTCTATAGGATTTTGCACAGAAGATGCATTTACAGCATTTTCCGCATTCAATCCTACTACATATCCATAATGACCTTCTTCATCAGAACTACCTTCTACTTCAACCCCTACAGAACCTTTTCCTGTTATCTTACCCTTATTATACCCGCAATAACCGCCGGCATAGCTTTTGCCAGAAGTTTTTCCCCAAATTGTACCAGAAACCTGTGTTGAGTCTCCGGCAATTATTCCTTCGTTATATCCACAAATTCCACCTGTATACAAAACTGAATTTTTATTTCCATTAATTTCACACGATTCAACAATGCAGTTTTCTATAGTTCCAGTATTTATATTACAGATTGTGCCAACATAATCTCCAGTTCCTATAATCGTGCAATTTGAAAAAGTACAATTTTTTATTGTTCCGCTATTTTTATTGCAAATGCGCCCATCAAAATTCACATTGCTTATTTCAGAATCTTCAGAAATTTCATCAAAAAGAACATCTGAAATACCTGAAATGTTAAGTTTTCCATTAAATAAAATTTTTCCTTTGAATTTTTTGTCTTTTGTCAAAAAAATGGCAGGCTTTACTGTAGAAGTTTTGTATTCAGAAAAATACAGATTTGCTTCAATTATTCCTTCTGTTTCATTTGCAAAAGGAGCGCCCATCAGAGCATTCCAATCTGCTGCGGTTTTAATTTGATAACATTCATAATATTTACTAGTGGAATAAGTATTTTTTGCGTAACACCATTGAGCATACAAAGTCAAATCTTCCGACAACGAAGGACTTTCATCTTTAACATAACGAATTCCTGTGCCATCGGCTTTTGTATCCCAACCGCAAAAACACAATGAAGAAGAATCAAAATCAGTAAACAAACCGCTTTCAGATAACAGTTTATCGCCTGTTTCAAATCTTTGTACAAAGGAATCAAAACTGTTATTACGATTTACAAGATATGTTACTTTAAAAAACTCTCCCCATTGAGCATAAAGCGTAATATTTTCTGATAGAGCCGGAGTATCGCCTGGCAAATAAGAAGTTCCGCTACCATCTTTTTTAGTATTCCAAGATTTTACGCGCTTTGCCCTCTCGCCAGTAAATCCTAGCATTTCCCCTTCCACAATAGAAGAGTTTGGATAAAACGTCTGAGTTTTTACTGATTCTTCCGCAGTATTTGAGTTATAAGTCACAACAAAAGTTTTGTTTTCAGCATTTTGAACAGAGCCTGACTGATAATCAAAGATGTAAAAAGAGCCTGAACTCAAATATCCTGCCTGAACAAAAACTGGAACTGTATAAACAAAAACGCTTAGATCTGGCGCAGTAAACGTAATTGTTACAATATGAAATCCAGCCGGAGCGGCTTGATAATACAAATCTATTCTGGAACTTCGTATTTCACAGCTGTTGCCATTCTCTTCCGTTCCAGAAGAACTAGAAGAATCAGAATCCTTTTCAACAACAACTTCGGAATCCAAAGAAATTGAGACTTTCGGATATGGCGCAGAATCGCTTTTTACAAATTTTTCAAACTTTTCATCTTTTGAGTACGTATTTAATGAAAGCTTAATTCCTCCAGTCTGCTCACCTTCCGGAGAGGCTGAAAGAGATGTAAAATTCAGTGTTGTTCGTTCTCCATCCGTAAGAGTTACTTTTGAAAGTGTCTGCGCCATTGTTGCGCCATAATTTTTTGCCGTAAGCATAAAATCATAGACTCCTGCCGCCATTACAGTTGAATACTGAGATTTTTCCATTTCTTCACAACTGTTCCACTTAGCAAGCAAATTTTCACTTGAATCAAGTTTTTCTATATTGCTTGTATATGTAGAAGTTTTTTTCGCATAAAGCTTTATTTCAGAAAGTGTTGATGTGTTTGAATATCTCCCTGCTTTTACAGTTCTTGAATTTTCTATAATCGCTGAATCAACTTCTTCATAAGATTTCAATCCCACAGAAATACCGATTGCAGCCATTTTATCTCCAGCTGAAACTTCATTTTTATCTAAAATATCATTGCTGCATGCAGAAAATGCAAAAACAACTAAAAAAACAATAGCCGTCAGTTTATTAAAACATTTATTTTTCTTCATAAATTCTTCCCTTTATTTATTAAAAATTGGTTATATTCTATTCTTCAATAGTTGCGTTTACTGTAATTGTTACCCCATAAGTTCTGCCTGAGTAGTCTACAGTTACCATAACAGTATGAATTCCTTCAGTAAACGCATAAACAGAAAGAGCGGAACTTGTTTCATATTCAACTTTTTTTCCATCTATATACCACGTACATGAGGCTGGAACAATTCTTTCATCATTTATTATAAAAGCAGCTTTTAAACACTGAGAATCAACATCATAGGAAATAGCAATATCCGCATTATCATATGCATTTTCAAGACCTATATTCATCTTTGTCTGCAACTGTTTCCATTGAGCATAGAGCGAAATGCATTCCCCTTTCTCACTACCTTTCCAAGTAAAAGCTGCACCTGGAGAATAAGAAATTCCTGTGCCGTCAGCTTTTGTATTCCAGCCCAAAAAACTGTAACCCGAAACATATAAATTACCTTCAGCAATATTTATTTCTTTTCCATAAGTTATATTTGCACTATTTATTGAACTGTTGCCAGAAACATCAGACGGCAAATTTGTATTATACAAAAGCTTAGCCGTCCATGGCACCCATTTTGCAGTAAGAGTCATATCTGCACTTTCATTATGATAAATTTTATTTGTTCCAAACCAAGCATTCTCTTCATACCAGCCAGCAAAATCGTAGCCGGTTGTAGAAAGTTTATATATTCCTGTAGAAATATCTGTATAGTCTGGGTAGTAACTAGGTGAGTAAGTCCAACTCAAAGGCTCTGGAGCAGTTCCGTACTCAGAAACAAAAGTCGCTGTATATGTCGCATAGGAATAGCTAGGTTTAAAAGTTGCATCACCAGTCACTTTATATGTATCAAAGTCAATTATGCTTTTAGATTCATCAGTAGAAAGATAATAACCGTCAAAATTATAGCCAGTTTTTGATTTTGCCTCAGGAACTTTATCTTTTCCAATTATTTCATCTTTATCAGCATAAACTAAAGCAGTTGTTGAAAGATAATCATAAGCGCTGTCGTCTTTATAAAACGTAAGAGCATATCTATCTTCATTGCTGAAACAAGCATAAAGCGTTACTGTCTCTCCATCTACCGTTGTAAGATTTTTTACTTTTTCAGAATCAGAAAATTCGCCAACTAAACCCGAATAATCTCCGCTATACTTTTTTGTCCAGCCTCTAGGCTTATATTCTATTGAGCTACGTGTACAGGTCATTTCATTTTTAGGCAGAACATATTCCGTATCATAAACACATTCAATGGAATCAGGAAGAGTCCCTTCCACAGAAACTGAAGATGATGATTTTTTTTCGAATTTTATTGTGTATTTTATAGGCGTAAATTTTACAATTATCTTGCAATCTGATTCTGTGTTATAGTACTTTTCAATCATTTTTCCATTAGAATCATAATAAGTGCAGACATAACCTGTTTTTATGTAACTCAACCACACTGAACCATACGAAGTTTGAGAGTCTGTTTTTAAAATATTGCCGGACTCATCAACATAAGTAATAGTTATCCGTTTTTCTGAATAATCATCTCCATCAGAAACTTCAGATTCACATCCTGAAAAAGCCACAAGAAAAACAAAAAAAACAACGAGGGTCTTTAATAAACCCGGTAAACCCAGTTTCATAAAAATCTCCTGTAAACTGATAAATTTTTATTTAAAATAAAAACGGCACTTCCACGCAGTACGTGAAAATGCCGAATATTTTCGAGAAGAGAATAAAATATATTGCTGATATTAGAGCAGACTACATTCCTAGAACGCTGAACGCTGAACGCTGAACGCTGAACGCTGAACGCTGAACGCTGAACGCTGAAGTTTGCAGGATATTTACTTGAAAGTCAATAAAATTAACAAGAATTTTTCTAAAAACTCGCTCCATATTAAAAGTATAATAATATGAAATTAATAAATTTATCAAGCAAAAAAATTAAAAATACAAAAAATATTCACAAATAGCCATATCATTGACACATAGCTATTCATAAGTTATCATAAAATTATATTTTGGGTGGCCTTTGGTTGGTTCGACAGGCTCACCAACCAAAACCAGGCTTTTCAGGTTTCCGGCTTTCGCCTTCATTTGCGCGCAGCAAAGCTCCGCACAAACTGGCTTCGCCAGACCTTACAATCCTTGCCACATCAGAAAACGTGCAATTCTGCGCTCAAAATGGAGGTGCTTATGTTCGACAAAGTCGTTCCGGTTTTTGAAATGAAAAACAAACTCTCATATTTTCTGCGAAAGGCAAAAGAAGAAGGCCCAGTTTTTATCAGCAACCGCGGAAAAACCGAATTTGTGCTGCAAACAATAGAAGAATATGAACATTCAAAGCGAAAAGAAAAATCGCTGGTTGAACGCATTCAAGAATCGCGCAAGAATTTTGGCATGGAAAATGACGATTTTGATTTTTCCGCATACTATGAAAAAATCAGGGAAGAAATTCCAATGAACCGCGCCCCGGAAGAACACCTTTTCGACGAGGCATAGCCGATGAAACCAATTTATCTTTTAGACACAAACGCCGTTTCTGAGCTTCTAAAAATTGCACCGAACACCAGTTTCCTGCAGCAGTTCACTAGATACGAAAAACGTTGCGCAATCGCCTCAACAACATGGAATGAGCTTTTATTCGGCGTGAATATTATGGAATCCGGAAAAAGGCGGGATTTCCTGTTTTCCAAAATAATTGACGAGATTCAGGAAGCATTTCCAGTAATTCAGCTTGACAATCATGCGGCATGGATTCAGGCGGATTTACGCGCGCGCCTAAAAGAGTCCGGAAAAAAAATTGATTACCCGGACACAGAAATCGCTGCCATTGCAATCGCAAACCAGATGATTCTTGTAACCAGGAACACAAAACATTTCGAGCCAATCGCCGAAATAAATTCCGTATTCCATTTTGAAAACTGGTTCAACCAGCGCAAATTCCACGCATGATTCATTCCGCCCCTTTTTCAATTGTAAAAAACGCAATAACTCATTAATATAAAACAGTCTGAATGTTCAGTTTTTTTATAAAATTAGGAAAAATCGCTATCGGCGTATTTTAATTTGCTCCAAGACGGATTGGGCTCGCGCTTCGCTTGTAAATATTTGGATTGCGTTGCAACTTTGATTGGTTCTATCGCCCAAAGTCTTCACAAATTAAAATCCGCCTACGCTTTTATTTATTCCCAAAAAAAACCGAACACTCATACAAAACAACTTTATAAATGCGAGGCCAAAATTATGGAAGAAATTCTTGAATTATTGCGACAGAACGCCCGGCTTTCTGTAAAAGACATTGCAAGCATGACAAAAAAAACTGAAACAGAAGTCGCCGCCATTATCAAAAAGCTTGAAGATGACGGAATTATTTTAAAATATGCGGCCATCGTAAACCCGGAAAAATCAGGCGAAAGCAAGGACAAGGTACGCGCAGAAATCCAGCTTCAGGTAACACCAGAACGCGAGCACGGATTCGATGCCCTTGCCGACAGAATCTACAGGTTTCCGCAGGTAAAATCGCTCTTTTTAATGAGCGGCGGCTACGATTTTAAAGTAATCATCGAAGGAGATTCTCTTCAGGAAGTCGCATTCTTTGTTTCAAACAAACTTGCGACACTGGAAGGAGTCCGCTCCACAAAAACCTGTTTTATTCTAAAAACTTACAAAGAAAACGACATTGTTTACGTAGAGGACGAACGCGACTGGCGCGAGGCACAGGCTTAGAAAGGCGGACAACCGCCTTACGCTCCAAACCTTCGGTTTTACGCTATCCACCGTGCGGGGACACCCCGCAACGCCCCGCTAAAAAAGCGGCGGGCAAGAACAAAAGGATTCGTTTTAGAGCGCCGCTAAATCTTCTGCAGAAGGAACTTTATGAACACAAGACCAGATAAATTCAGCCGCCTTATGGAATCAATCCCACCCAGCGGAATCAGAAAATTTTTTGAAATGCTCATCGGGCATGACGATGTAATCTCGCTTTCAGTCGGAGAACCAGATTTTCCAACTCCATGGACAATGCGCGAAGAAGCTTTTTATCACCTTGAAAAAGGACACACTTCTTACACAGGAAACCGCGGACTACTGGAACTCCGCCAGGAAATATGCAGATACATGGAACGCTACAACATGTACTACAATCCTGAGACAGAAATCCTAGTCACAGTAGGCGCGAGCGAAGGCGTCGACGTTTCACTGCGCGCAATCTTGAATCCCGGCGATGAAATAATCGTATGCCAGCCGTGCTACGTTAATTACGAGCCGCTGGCGTGCCTTACGGAAGCAAAAGTCATTCCGATTGACACAAGCATAAACGGATTTTACCCTACCGCCGAACAGATTCAAAAAGTCCTGACGCCAAAAACAAAGGCGATAATGATGTGCTCCCCGAACAATCCTACAGGAACAGTTATTCCCGGTGGCGAGCTTGAAAAAATCGCAAAGCTCTGCGTAGAAAATCAAATCTGGTGCATTTCTGACGAAATTTACTGCGAGCTTATTTACGACGAAGCGAAGCACATTTCAATAGGCTCTTTTCCGGGCATGAAGGACTACACAATCATACTGAACGGTTTTTCAAAATCCTTTGCAATGACCGGCTGGAGAATCGGGTACGTCGCCGCGCCGGCAGACCTTATTACTCAGATGACAAAACTGCACGGATACAATTCAATTTGCGCGCCGATTTTCAGTCAATACGCCGCGACAGAAGGCTTAAGGAACGGCTGGAAAGATGTTGAAAAAATGCGCATAAGCTACCAGCAGCGCAGAAACCTTATGGAAAAAGCGTTCAACAACATGGGACTTCCTGTTCCAGAGCCAAAAGGCGCATTCTATATGTTCCCGGACATTACTTCAACAGGAATTTCCAGCGAGGAATTTGCAACCCGGCTTTTTCAAAAATATAATATAGCTGTAGTTCCAGGAAGCGTATTCGGACTTGGAGGCGAAGGCCACATCCGGGTTTGCTACGCAACTGCGATAGACAAAATAAAGATTGCAATGGAACGCATTGCAGAATTTGTAGAGGAATTAAAAAAGGCAAAAAAATAACTGGAGAATTCTGAATGATTATATCTATCTTAATTGCTATTATTGTGGCTTCGGCGCTGTTTATCATTCTGTCTTTAATAACGGGCAAATCAAATGGAAACCGGAATAAAGACAAAAAGAAAGGCAAGAAGAAGAACAATACGGCAATTATAAAAGAAGCTTCAAAAAAACTTTCTCACGACCCGAACAACATTCCGGCTTTAAGCGAATTGGGCGAAGTTTACTACGGAACTCAAAATTACGAAAAAGCCCTGCCTGTCTACCAGAGACTTCTGGGGCTGCAAAAAGTTCATCCATCAATTGATGAAAAACAGACATCGCTCAGGTATGGAGTATGCGCTTTCCACGAAAACCAGTTTGACAATGCCCTGAAAGCATTTTCCACCTGCCTTAGAGCCGATCCGCAGAATTTTGACGCAACCAACTACATGGGCAAAGTCTTAATGCAAAAGCAGGAATATGAAAAAGCCATCTTGATGTTCAAGCGCGCTTCAAAAATCAACCCGGAAAAAACAGAGGTCATCCAGAATCTGGCATATTCTTTATATTTTGCAAAAAAATACCGGGAAAGCCTTGTTTATCTGAAAAAAACAGTTGAATTAAACCCGGAAAACAAGGAGGCGCTGTTTTACTTTGCCTCCGCAATGAACGAAGCCGGCTACAACGAAAAAGCACTTAAACTTTTCCTTCACTTAAGGCTAAATCCTGTTTTTGGCGCAAAAGCCTGCCTGGCAGCCGGAACAATCCATGACAAGCAAAACGCCCTGGACAAGGCGATTCAGGATTACGAAATCGCTCTGAAACTTGAAAACATCGACCAGGAAACAAAACTTACAATTTACTACAAGCTCGCCCATACGCTCATCACGCAGAAAAACATCGGCCGCGCGCTTGGCTATTTAAGGCAGATTCAGGCAATCGCGCCAAATTACCGCGACGTCCAGGTTTTAATCAACCGTTACCAGGAATTGAACCAGAATTCAAACCTTCAGGCCTACCTTATGTCCGGAACAAGCGATTTTGTCGCATTATGCCGAAAATTTGTCTCCGGCTACTACCCGAACTCTTTTATTAAAATCGAAGATATTTCCGTTACCGCAGAATGTGTAGAAGTTCTTTGCGAAGTTCAAGCTTCAAAATGGACCGACACCGAACTGTTCAGGTTTTACAGAAGCACCGGCGCAATCGGCGAACTGTACGTACGTGACCTGCACTCAAAAATCCGCGACATAAAATGCGACAAGGCGTTCTGCGTAACGGCCGGCTCTTTTACAGAAGAAGCAAAAAAGTATGCTGAAGGACGCCCTATCGATTTGATTGAAAAAACAAAACTGATTCAAGTTTTAAACAAGCTGGACGTTGTTACAAGGTCTTTTTAATTAAAACAAGATTTCGCTCGCGCTCATCTTTTCCGCCGGAATTTTCTGTAAGATACGGAACAGACAGTTTTTTTACAGAATATTCCAGCCCGAGCGATTTTATCTCTTCCATTTCTTTTGCAATGCTTTCTGACTTTGCCTTGTAGGCAGCAAGAATTCCGCCTTTTTTTGTAAGAGAAAGAAGAGTTTTTGCCATCTTAACATCCAATGGCCGGAACGCGCGGAATGTCGCCACATCAAAACTTTCAGCAGGAACTTTTTCCGCCTCTTTTTTCATTACCGAGACATTTTTCAATCCGCAGATTGCAGCGCAGTTTTCAAGAAAAGCACATCTTTTATCCATGCGCTCAACCAGCGTAAAGTTAAATTCAGGAAAAACGATTGCAAGGGGAATCCCCGGAAGCCCGCCGCCAGAACCAATATCCGCAATTTTAAAGTCCGCAGAATCAAAGCCTTTTGAAAGCTCCAGAATAATTTTATAAGGCGCAAGGCTGTCCAAAATGTGGTTCACTACAATCTCATCATAAACGCTTGTGTTTGTAAGATTATACGCCGAATTAAAAAGGATTATCTCGCTGATATATTTATCCAGTTTTATGGAAATTTCCCCTGCCCTTTCCGCAGGAATTCCAATCTGCGCAAGTCCGTTCAAAAGTTTTTCAGTCGCCGCCATCGCTATCTTCCGTAATTTTATTCGCCGCCAATATCAAGCAAAAAATCCATATTCCAGTCGCCGCCATCGGAAACATATTTCAACGAAACAAGGTTTCCGGTCTTTTCAGCCTTAAGCTCAGGTTTCTTAGAAAGCTGGTACAAAAACGAATATTCATTCCTGTAGTCCTGAACCACCTGAGGCTCAACAAAATATCCTGCCGACGCTCCGCAATTTCCATCCGCCTTGAACAAAAGATAAAAAGTCTCGTCGCGGGATTTTCCGTCGCTAAGATATTTTCTGTCGCCTGTAAGCAAGAAAGAGCCGTCCTTTTCCTTTTTGCTGAAATAAACCGTGCGGATTGTGTCCTTTATATTGCAGCCATTCACTACAAACCTTAAGATTTTAGGACTAAACTTTAAATTTTCATTTTCCGCCCCAAATTTCGTTACAGGAAGACTAATATTTTTTAATGCAAGGGAATTCTTTTCAGTTTTTTCCTTTAATTCCGAAAGTTCAGACATAACCGAATTCAAAAGAACTTCGTTTGCATTATTTTTTGAAAACTTATTTGAAATCTCAACGTCATTCCCAAGAAGCCCGTAGATTCCTTCAAAAAGTCCGCTGCTTCCCAAATGCGAAACGTCATCCGCAGAAAGATAATCCAGCGCCCTTGAGACAGCCTCTGAATTTTGCTTTTTGGAATTTTTCGCAGTTTCGGAATATTCCTGCGGACTATTTTTTTCGTTTTCAGAAGATTTTGCCCTGCCTTCCCGGTTGGAAACGTTTGTATTCACAAATCCAGGCGTATAAAACCTTGAACCGATTACAGGAGCCGAAATTCTGGGCATTGAAGGTCCTTCCGGCATTGAGGAAATCTTCGGCATTGCCGGAGCGGCCGGCACTGAAACAGAATGCGCCTCTGCCAGGCAAAGAGAATTAATTCCAAGCGCAAAAGCAAACACTCCCCCCAGAAGATTCTTTTTACATATTCGCAAGGCTTTCCTCCACGTATTCAAGCCGCTGTGTAAGCTGTGCAATAGTTTTTTCCAGCCGATTTTTTTCTTTTTCAAGTTTACCGCGCGCATCAATTTTTGTAGCGGAGCAGGCTTTCTGCTTCATCATTTCCCGGACAGAAGCCGGACTTTTGCCGTCCAAAAATTCTTTTTCAACTTCCGCACGGTCATCTTTTTTTCGAACAGAAGCCACTACTTTCATATTTTCAAAGCCAATCGCAGGATTCACCTCAACCCTGGCAACTTTCTGAATATCTTTCGCAGTATTCCGCGGAAGGCATAGAACCCTGTCGATGTAATCCTCGTAGCGGATATTCGCCTGTTCGCAAAGCTCGTGCGCTTTTATCAAAAGCCTGCCGAACTCCTGCATCATTTTTCCGTTCGCTTCCAGATATTCTTTTTTTATTTTTTCAGTAAGCTCAAGAAGCTCGGTGTTTGATTCCCACTCAAGCTTGTAATAGCCTTTTTCTTCCGCAACCAGAAGAAGCTCGTTAAACTTTGCCCAAAAATGCTGATTGTGAACCTTCGCGTTGTAAACCGTTCCTGAATTACCGGTCGTAGCAAGAAGCTCTTCCGTCTGCAGGTGATGCGTATATTCATGAACCGCCGTATAGACCAACTGGTTGTCATTATGAAAATTCTTGTTGTGAAGGAATATTTCGTGCGTGTCAGGCATATAAAATCCATTCACGCGCCTGCTTTCCTTTCCTGTTTGGGTTACTGAAAAATCTAGTTGTGTTGGAGCAATATCCAGCAGAATTTCTTTTATCTTAGCATTATCCATTTTATCACCACTTTTTTAGCATCATTACGCTTTTTTTGTTAATGCGGCCCGAATCTGAGCGGCAAAAAGCTTGTTCTGGTCGTTTCGCTCATGAACAGAAAATTTAGGTTTTCCGTCTTCCTCTGAAATTCTGTAAATGCGCCTTGGATTTGTAGAATACGCCGGACTTTCAGGATTATTTATCCACCAGTCAAGAACAGAAAGAATACAAAGCGTGTATTTCAGCAGGTTAGCGTTATTTGCGTTTGTAGTCGCGGTAGTGTTGTTTCCGCCAAGCAAGGTATCAAGCCGTTTTGAAATTTCATTTGAAATGTCAAATTTGTAATGATCCCACGGATTTGAAATCATTGAAACATCGCCGCGCATCGAGGCAACTTTATCGCATAGGGAAACCGCCTCTGTAAAATACGAACGCGCAAAATCCGTACGCAGAAAAAGCGGTCTGTACTTGCTTTCGTCCTGAGGACGCTCAAGAATAAGCTGGTCAAACTTAAAATTCGGAAGAAAATGCCACTGAGTCTGCCAGAGAAGCGAAGTAATCAGCTTTTTTCCAAACTGGGAATCTTCGTAATCATCCTGGGAATAAATCTGATTCACCAGATCGTTAAGCGGGTCGCAGTAAAGTTTTTCAAATACATTTTCGCGGTAAGCAGACCAGTCGTCCATGACAGAAGAAATAGAATCCTTTTCTTCTGAAACGGCTGTTGAAACCGGCTTAAAATCAATGTTTCGGCAGCCAACAAAAAAATCTTCCAGAATACGGATAAGCACAACCGTAATCTGCATAGGATTTTCAGGACTAAGAACATTAAATCCATCCGCAAAATGATACAACGGCTGAAAATACGGATACATATCCGGATGATTTTCAAGCTGCGTAAATCCAGCCTGCGGAAAAAGCTGGTCCAGCAATTTTATTCCCGTCATTACAATCTGATCTTTTACGCCTTTTTCCGGAACAAGCGCAGTCTTCTTCTTTTTTTCAGAATCTTCAGTCTTCACCGCCTTGGCCTTTTCCGGCAACAGCAAATCATATTTGTGAAGCCCTACGAACTTTAAAATATCCGCGACTTTTATTTTAAAGAAATCCGGATATTCCTCAAAAGTGTCGGAACACATCCTCATCAAAAGCGGATAGCATTTTTTTACAATCTCGTTCTGAATATACAGCCACGAAGTAATCGCCTCTTTTGCAAGCGAAGAAAGTTTTTCCTGTGGCGACTCTGGATAAGAAACCTCGTCCGTGTATATTTCCTTTATAAGCTTTGGAATTTTATTTTCACCGTAATAATAAACCTGAATCAAAAGTTTATAGACCGCCCGGATATACGGAATTAAATCCTGAACGACATACGGCTGCGGTAAATCCATAAGCTCGATGTGCGCAAGTTTTACGCTCTGCATCGTCCAGCCTGCAATCATTCTTAGAAATTTAAATTTTATCTCATTTCCATTTGCAATCTTTGCCTTGTAAGAAGCCGGAGCAATCTGAATCAGCGTTTTTATAACCGTAATAAATCCGGACAAATTTTCAACATGATGCTTTAAAGTAACAGTACAGAACTCAGGAACAACCTGCTCATGTCCGTTCTGCTGAAAATATTTTATAAAATTAAAAAGTCCGTAATTCGGCTTGATTCCGTATTCATCGCGCATCATAAGCTTGTCAAAAAGAGAACTTAATTTTGGCGTTACAGTGGCAAGCTCCTCCTGGCGTCGTCTTGTTCCGTTTCCGCGCTGCCCGTTCGCCGCGGCGTCAGAACCTGAATTATTTTCTGAATTTCCAGAAGAAGTCTGACGAATCAGTCTTCCAGTTCCTTTAGAAGATTTTCCTGATGAACTTGAACTGTCTGAACGTTCGTACATAACTTCTCCCCCAAGTTTTTTTGACATGATTTCCGCCTCTCCGGGGTCCAGCTGACCAATAGCCTTTCTTGTTCTATCCAATGTTCCTGGAGCCCAGTCTGCCTCTCTTGCTCTTTTTCCATCATCCTGCATAAAATTTACCCCCTGCTACAGCCGAATGTGACTTTTTTTCACAATTCCCGGACAGTTTTTAAGAATAATTTTATCTCCGTTTTTTGAAACAAGAACACCGTCAAAAGTGCCGTAAATCGTCGTATATACATTTCTCATTACAATTATATTCAATGTCCTGTTGCTTACAGAAGCAGGATTAAACGCCAGGTCAACCATTCCTTCCGTGTCCTGCGCAACCCATTTTTTTCCTATTCCAAAAGGATGAGTTATCTGCACCGGCGGCATTGCGGTAATTTCCCCGTCAATGGAAAGCATGTCATTGTTGTAAGTATCCTCATCCAAAGCCATGTAACTTGTATTTCCAAAAGAAAACACAATGTCTTTTCCATTTATATTTGCCATTCCGTACATAATTTCGCTGGAAGAACGCGGCCTAAGATACGTCCTGTTCAACATAAAAAGCCCAAGCCCCTTTCCCTGCGGAATTTCTTTTATATAGTGACGATGCTTTCCTGTGGCGAGTCCGCCTTCCAGAGCCATGGGAACAAACCATGTGGCCGTACAGCGCTGCATTGTCGGCGCGGGATTTACAAAAAGAACCTCGCTTGATTCAGCGTTAAGATGCGAGACATATCTTGCTTTTGCCGCAGGCCTGAACTTGTCGCCGCGGACAGTGAATGTCAACGCCAGCTTATCCCTTTTCCTGCTCCAGCCGATTTTTATGTGGCGCGTTCCGGAAAATGTATTGCAGGAAGCCTCAAAAGTGCTTGTCGGCACAAAACGTCTTCTAGGCCCCATAAAAGAATGATAAGCCAGCTTCTGACCGTTTTCTTTATTCCAGAAAATAACTTCCGCAAGCCCGAACGCCTTGTCATCAAAAAATTCTGCAAGCCCGATAAAATTTTCCACTGCAAAAACAAAACACACGCGGCTTTTAATCCTAAAGTTAGAGAAAAACGTAGAAGTAGGAACGCCGGCAAAAGGAGCTTTTACTCCGCGGATATCAACCGCATCCGAAACTCCAGAAAAAGAACCGAAATTAATTTTTCCGTTCTGAACAATATTGCATGGCGCTTTTACAAGAGGTCTAGAATACACAAAAATCCTCAAAAAAAATTAAATCAATTTCCTTATATTATATAAGAATCTATTGCGGTTATCAAATAATTTTCTTGTTAATTAAAGACAGCGTGATAAAATTAATGGTAGCCTGAATGTCGAGTTTTTACAAATTGTGAAATAACGCTTCCGGCATATTTTCAATTTGCTCCAGATGGATTTGGCTCGCGCTTCGCTTGCATTAGTTCGGGTGCTTCGCACTTTAATTAATTCAATCGCCAAAAATCTTCACAAATTGCAAATCTGCCTGTGCTTTTATTCTTTTTGCAAAAAAACTCGAAATTAAAGCCAAATAAACTTTACAACAGGAGATACTTTATGGGAATAAGACTATATTCGCTCGGTGCCGCACAGGAAGTTACCGGTTCAAAACACATAATTGAAATAGACAACCGCCAGCTAATGATTGACTGCGGCGCTTTTCAGGGAAAACGAAAAGAATCTGATGATAAAAACAGGAATTTTGACTTTAATCACGAAAAGCTGGAGGCCGTAATTCTTACCCACGGACATTACGACCACTGCGGACTTTTGCCGGTTCTTACAAAAAAAGGCTACGAAGGCAACATTTACGCAACACCTGCAACCCGCGACATAGCGAACCTTGTAATGATGGACAGCGCGCGCATCCAGGCCAGAGACGCGGAGTTTCTTGCAAAGCAGGCAAAGAAAAAAGGCGAAAAATTTACCTGGCGGCCGATTTTTGATGAAGACGATGTGGTAAAATGCGCAAATCAGATTATCTCACTTTCCTACAACAGAAAAATGTACATCGCCCCGGACGTGCAGCTGGAATTTTTTGACGCCGGACACATCCTCGGCTCGGCGTTTGCAAGCCTTTCAATCCGCGGATGGCATTCAGGCATAAGCAGTCCGTACGTTCATCCAACAGGCGAAAACGAAACCCGAATTCTTTTTACCGGAGACATAGGACGAAAAGAAAAACCGATCATCCGGCCGCCGGCAACAGACATTCCCGCCCCGGACTACATTGTGCTTGAATCAACCTACGGAAACCGAAAACACGAAAACCGCGAATTTGCGCTAAAAGAGCTTGAAAGAGTTGTTCGCGACACCTGCGCAAAAAAAGGAAAAATCATAATTCCTTCTTTTGCAATCGAGCGCGTGCAGGAACTGGTTTATTACCTGCACCTTTTGACAGACCAGAAAAAAATTCCGGCTGTTCCAATCTACGTTGACTCTCCAATGGCGGCGAACGCAACAAGTGTATTCCGCGTTCACCCGGAATGTTACGACGAAAGCGTAAATGAAGCATTCTTAAAGCACCACAAGAATCCGTTCGGATTCGGCTCGTTGACCTTTATAACAAGCGTGGAAGAATCAAAGGCTCTGAACAAAAAAGAAGGACCGATGATTATTATCTCCGCAGACGGAATGTGCGAAGCCGGCCGGGTTCTTTACCACCTTGCGAATGAAATCGGCAACGAGCGCAACACAGTCCTTATAGTCGGCTACATGGCAGAAAACACGCTTGGACGAAAAATCCGGGATGGCGCAACGGAAGTAAAGATTCTTGGCGACATTTACCAGGTAAAGGCAAACGTAGAACAGATAAACGCATTCAGCGCGCACGCCGACTACGAGGAAATGACGGAATGGCTGAAAACAATCGACACAAGCCGCCTGAAAAACATCTTCATGGTTCACGGCGAAAAAGACTCCCAGGAATTCTTTACAAATTACCTGCATGAACATGGCTTTCCGGATGTAACTGTGGTAAAATATGATGAAACCTATGAATTAGGTTGAAATATAAAAAAAAGGAACAAATTAAAAAGTCAACCTGGAAATTGAAATTTCCTAACTGACTTTTTATAGGAGCAATCATGAAAAGAGTATCAAAACTTTTTACAGGCTGTCTTTGCATTCTTGCAATGGCAATCATCAGTTGCAAAGACAATGATGGGGGGGGGAGCGACGAGCTTAAAGCGAGCGTAAACAAAGCGGTAGCCGCTTCTGTATCAATAGAAGAAGAAGCGTACACGTCAATCGTAAAAGCTGCTGACAAAGAAACTGTCAGCACCGAGCTGGATTCCGCCGGAATTGACAAAATCATTGCCGCCGCAACAGATTATTCAGGTTTTGTCAAAGACAACGAGGATGCCCCAACTTATTCAATAAGGGCAATGTCAGTAGAGGAGCTGGGAGCAAAGGTTTCAAGAGAACTGGAAGAAAAGATTACAAAATTCAGCGAAGACCTTAAAAAGAATGGAAGAGGTTCTTTCAGCTACTCAATTGCTCCAGGTGAAATCACAGGGCTTCCGGACGGAATAAAAATGACAATTCCGTTGTTCTTCATCTCAAATACCGCCGCATCATCGAATGACACAATGGCTATGACATTTACAGAAGGAATCAGCTCGACATACTTCGCAGATTTTAAAGAAACAGCCCCTGAAAGCATTTTTAAGCAGTCTGCCGTAAATTCTGCCCAGAACTATAATTACAGCATAAGAGCAAGAGCGAATAGCGGAAACAGCATGGATTTAAATGGCTATGCAAAAATAAATGTTTTTACAAGCAGCTGGACTTCGTTCATAACAAAGCAGGGAATTGCTGGAAAAATTTCCACAGAACTGAAGGTTGACATAAACTTTACAGAATTCAAGGAAGTTTTTGAAAAACTGCAAAATCCTGAAAATCCTGATAAAATTTCACTGGAAACATTCTTAAACTCTAAAAACACAAATGCATCCCTTGTAATCAATGTGTGCGATTTGGAGGGAAATGTCATTTATAATTACAAGAGCCTCGATAAGATTTCTGACATTGATGACTACATAACCTTCTTTGACCTAAGCAGCAAAATCTCAACTCTTCAACCTTAGCTGCAAAGTATTAAATATTGAAATACTAAAATTATAATCCAACGCAAACAGGGCTGCCCATCTGGACAGCCCTGTTTTATAAGCCGGTAAAATTTACGAACCGATAGTTCCTTTTGTTGAAGGAATTGCTCCGTTGCGGCGGGAATCAATTTCCACCGCGGAGCGGATTGCGCGCGCGGCGGCTTTGAACAAGCCTTCCATTTTGTGGTGGTCGCTCCTGCCGCGCAATGTGTCAAGATGAAGATTGCACTGCGCGCTGTTTACAAAGGCCTGCCAGAAATCCTCAAAACAGTCGGTCTGAAAACTTGCTTCCACACCGTTTGAATTAAGGCTTACCAGAGGAATTCCTGTAAGCTCCGCATTGCACACAAGAAACGGACGGCCGCCAAAATCAACAGCGGCGCGCAAAAGAGATTCGTCCATCGGATACAAGAACGAGCCCGTCCTGTAAATTCCGGCGCAATCGCCAAGGGCTTTTGCAAAACACGCTCCCAAAACAATTCCAGTATCTTCAATAAGGTGGTGCTGGTCAACGTTAAGGTCGCCCTGAATTTTTCCGCTCAAATCAAAAAGTCCATGCTTGCAGAAAGAACAAAGCAGATGGTCAAAAAATCCAACCGGATTTTCAACCTCGCACTTTCCAGTTCCGTCAAGATTCAAAGTAAGGGAAATCTGTGTTTCCCGGGTTTTTCGTTCAATTGTCGCAGTACGCATTTTTTACCCCACAGACAAAAGCAAATTAAAGCATTACCTTGCGCAGCTCGTATTCCAAAATATCAGTTGCTCCAAGGCTCTGCAATTTTGGAAGCAATGTAGGAACTTCGCTTTTTTTAACCGCAATTTTTACAGCATAACCGTCATCGCCGAACAACGGAGAAACAGTCGGGCTTTTCATAGAAGGAATTCCTTTTATCAGGCTGTCGAAGTCAGCTTTCGCAACGTTCATTTCAAGCATAACGCGTGAGCGAGCCGCAAGCACCGCCTCAAAAAGCATTTTAAGTTCAAGAATCTTCTGTTTTTTAGAAGGATTTTTCATAGCCTCTTTTGAAGCATACATCCTTGTTGAAGATTCCATCAGCGTATCAACAATCTTAAGACGGTTCGCGCGCAAAGAAGAGCCCGTAGAAGTGTTATCAATAAGAATCTGCGCAAGCGCATCATCGTTATCCTGCACAAAACCTTCCGAAGTTCCCCATGTGCGGAAAATCGTTCCTTCAATTTTTTTAGAATCAATATATTTTTTTGTAAGGTTCTGATATTCAGTCGCGATTGTAACTTTGCCTTTTAAGAGTTTTTCGTAATCTTTTGTTTCCGGTATAGCGGCAACAATGCGCACCGGATCAAAGCCTAAATCCATTATTTCTTCAACATCGTTTTCAACGCCATTTTCATAAACCCAGTCTTTTCCGCTAAAACCAACATCGGCACAGTTTTTTGCAAGCAGCGCGCTGGTAATCTGCGGTTTTACAACCTGAAAAGCCAAATCATCCTGATTTGTAACAGGAAAATAAGTTCTATCCGGCAAATGAATGGAAATTCCTACATCATTTAAAAGTTCGTAAACCGATTCATAAATCCGGCCCTTAGCCAAAAGAATCTTTAATTTTTCCATTTTTGCACTCCAAATCTGTTTTTTTATGATTGTATTATAATGAAAGAAACACAAAAAATTCAATGTTATAGCCTGAATGGTGATTTTTTTATTGCCGAATCCACAAAGCGAACAGGCTGGAAGAAAAGTAAAAATCATTCATTATAAAAAAGATTGTTCAAAGCCGGTATTTTTCGTAAAATATTTTCATGGCTTTCAATGCGGCGGATTTTTTAAAAAAAACTTTAGACATCACAATTCTTTGCAAGGTTGTGGACAATTTTGGCGACATCGGATTTGTATATCGCCTTGCACGTTCGCTCTCCGACCTTTGTCCAAACCTGAAACTTAGAATTGTCGCGGATAATCTAAAGTCGTTCAGCCTTTTGTGTCCCCAAATCGCTCCTACAAAAGATGAGCAGACCGCAAACGGCTGGCAGATTTTTAACTGGAACGCAGAAAAAAACAACCTTGAATCATTCCGCAAAAATCCACCAAAAATAATCCTTGAATGTTTTCAGTGCGGCCGCCCGGAATGGCTTGAAACACTGCTTTTTGATGAAAAAGTTCCGGAAACCGTCAATATAATAATGATTGACTACCTGACGGCAGAAGACTACGCAGAAACTTTCCACAAGCTGAAAAGCCTTACAAGAAGCGCACGCGTTCAAAAAGTGAATTTTATGCCGGGATTCACAGAAAAAACCGGCGGACTTGTCCTAGACAAACCTTTTGTGTCCGCCTTAAAAAACAAAACGGATGAAACCGGGCTTTTTTTTAACATTTTATTTTTTGGGTATCCGCGGAATTATTTGCCGGTAATCCACGCATTGCAGAAGTTCAACAATAAAAATGAAAAAAAGACAAATCTGCTTCTTGCAAAAGGCGCTGGCTTTGATTCATTTTTGGCGGCTTATGAATCTGAAAAATCCGCGGAAAAAAGTTTGTTTGCGCTGGAAGAACTGCCGTTTCTTTCCCAGATTGAATGGGATACTCTTCTTACAAAAACGCCGCTTCTGTTCATCCGCGGGGAAGACAGCCTAAGCCGAGCCTGCCTCTGCGGAGTTCCTTTTGTCTGGCACGCGTATCCGCAGACTGAAGAATACCAGCTTGTAAAAGTAAATGCGCTCCTAGACAGAATGAGCGTTCATTTTTCCCCGGAAGATTTTAAAACCGTACAGAAATGCTGGCAACTCTACAATACAACAGACGCCGCCCCGCAGGAATTAGAAAACGCGCTGAGCGACTTTTTGCATAACTACAAAAAACTTCGCGGCGGGTTCAAAGAATTTTCAGATTCGCTTCTAAAAAACGGCGACCTTGCCGAACACCTGCTGGAATTTATTGAATCAAATACATTGAATTAAATTTATAAAAAATTTCTATGCGCAAGCCTAAAAGCATAGCAATTTTTGCGCAATTTATTTTGTATTTAGCCTGAATGTCTAGTTTTTTGTAAAAAGAATAAAAGCGCAGGCAGATTTGCAATTTGTGAAGATTTTTGGCGATTGAATTAATAAAAGTGCGGAGCACCCGAATTAATACAAGCGTAGCGCGAGCCAAATCCATCTGAGCAAATTGAAAATCTGCCGAGAGCGTTCTTTCATAATTTGCAAAAAAAACTCGACATTCAGGCTTGTATTTATTTTGTTACGCTTTAACTCCAAATCAAACTTTTAAAACTTTGAACAGTGTACAATCTGAAAAAAAAGCGATATAATAGTTAAAACTATTTAGCAAAAAAACTTTATTTTTGAGGTTATATATTATGTTAATGACATCACAGTTGAAAGTTGGTACAGCTTTCATGTATGAAGGAAACCCGCTTATCGTTCAGAAGATGCTGGGTCAGCGTTCAGGTCGTGCTGGAATGGTAACAAATCTTCGCGTACAGAATCTTGTTACAAAATCTACAATGGATCTTGGTATCGATGCCGGTGAAAAATTTGATGAAGTCGATCTTGAAGCGCACGTAACAAAGCTTTCTTATATCGACGGAGACACATACGTTTTCATGGATCAGGAAACTTACGAACAGTTTGAACTTCCAAAAGAAAATCTTGGAGACTACGCAGGCTACATCACTCCGGAAGATGACCTTGAAGTAAAACTTACTTTTTACGAAGGTAAACCTGTTGGAATTGATATGCCTGTTCAGGTTACACGAACAATCACTTACACAGAACCTGGCGTAAAAGGCGACACTTCTGGAAAATCTTTGAAACCTGCGACACTCGACACAGGAATCGAAGTCCGCGTTCCTTTGTTCATCAATGACGGTGAAAAAATCGTTATTGACACACGCGACGGTTCATTCGTAGAACGCGCAAAGAACTAATTTTTTAGATTCTAAAAATGCTCCACTTTCGGAGCATTTTTTTTGCTTGAACAACTTTATACATTTAGCTAACATATATCTAACTTCAGGGCGAGGTGAAATTCCTCACCGGCTGTAAGCGCATTGCGTAAGTCAGCGAGCAAATATTTTTGCAAGATACGGTGCGATTCCGTAACCGACAGTAAAGTCTGGATGAAAGAAGTAAATTAAGCGCAATTACTGTTTTTTGCCGCAAATTTATTCTTTAAGCAAGCCCTGAAAAGGGTTTTTTTTATGTTCACTGGAATTATTGAGGAAACTGGAACAATTCTTTCCGCAGGAAACGGAAAAATCCGCATTGCGGCACAAAAAGTGCTTGACGGCACAAAAACCGGCGACAGCATTGCGGTAAACGGCGTTTGTCTTACCGTAACCGAGATGACTTCATGCGGTTTTACCGCAGACGTAATGCCAGAAACACTAAGCCGCTCCAACCTTGGCTCGCTAAAAAAAGGCGGCAGCGTAAACCTTGAGCGCGCAATGGCGGCGGACGGACGTTTTGGAGGCCATTTTGTTTCCGGACACATAGACGGAACCGGAACAATCTTAAAAATGCAGAACGATGGAAACGCCGTCTGGGTTTATATCTCTGCGCCGCGCCCGATTTTAAATCTGATTATTGAAAAGGGCTCTGTCGCGATTGACGGAATAAGCCTTACAGTTGCAAAAATTGATGAAAAGGAATTTGCCGTGAGCGTGATTCCGCACACAGGCGAAGAGACAACCCTTTTGAACAAAAAACCCGGCGACATTGTGAATCTTGAAAACGACGTTGTTGGAAAATATGTTCAAAAACTTATGTCCTTAAGGGATTCCGGGCAGAATGAAAAAGACAATAAACTTTTAGACTGGCTGAAAGGCTAGGGTATGGAAGCACGCCGAAGGCGTTGCGGACGGCGGCGGCCGAGCGGAGCGAGGCGATGCCGGCAGCAATGAAGCGAAAGCGGAATGCTGGAACACCCGACGGCGAAGCCGTAGCCCCCTGATAAATATGAATTAAAAACACGGAAAAAGACTGAAACCGATTGTAGAGATTGGCAGCAAGCACAGGAGAATTTTATGGAATATAAATATAATTCGATTGACGAGGCTCTTGAAGAGTTAAGGGCTGGAAAAATTATTCTGGTCACAGACGACCCTGACCGCGAAAACGAAGGCGATATGATTTGCGCCGGGACTTTTGCGACTCAGGCAAATGTGAATATGATGGCGACGCACGCTAAGGGGCTGATTTGTACTCCGATGAGCAACGAGATTGCAAGGCGGCTGAACCTTTTTCCTATGGTCGCTGAAAATACAGACAACCACGAAACGGCGTTTACGGTTTCAATTGACCATAAATCCACAACGACAGGAATTTCCGCGGCGGAACGTTCGGTTACCGCGCTGGCCTGCGTAAATCCTGAGTCAAAGCCGGAAGATTTCAGGCGGCCGGGACACATGTTTCCGCTGATTGCAAGAAAAGGCGGTGTCCTTGTGCGAAACGGCCATACAGAAGCAACGGTCGACTTGTGCCGTCTTGCAGGACTTCCAGAATGCGGCTTGTGCTGCGAAATCATGGACGACGACGGAACAATGATGCGGACGCCGAAACTTTGGGAACTTGCGAAAAAATTCAACCTTAAATTTATAACGATAAAGGAGCTTCAGGATTACCTGAGGCTTCACGAAAAGCACGTTATTCAGGAAGCAAAGGCAAAGCTTCCGACTGAATGGGGCGATTTTGACATTTATGGCTACGTGAATGATATTACAGGTGAGCATCATGTCGCGCTGGTTCGCGGCGATATTGGCGATGGCGAGAACGTTTTGTGCCGGGTTCACTCTGAATGTCTTACAGGAGATGTCTTTGGCTCGCAGCGCTGCGACTGCGGTCCGCAACTGCATGCGGCGATGAGCAGAATTGCGGAAGAAGGCCGGGGAATCGTCCTGTATATGCGCCAGGAAGGCCGGGGAATCGGGCTTATAAATAAACTGAAGGCGTACAAACTTCAGGAAGAAGGGCTTGATACCGTAGAGGCAAACGTAAAGCTGGGATTTAAGCCGGATTTGCGGGAATACTGGATTGGAGCGCAGATTCTTAGGGATTTAGGCTGCAAATCTTTAAGGCTTCTTACAAACAATCCTGAAAAAATCTACGGTCTGGACGGATTCGGGCTGAAAGTTGTAAAACGAGAGCCAATCGAGATTGCCCCGCAAGAATACGACCGCTTTTACCTGAAAACAAAACGCGATAAAATGGGACACATCTTTAAAGAATCCCTATAAAAAAAAGAGGAATATATGAATGAAATTAAACTTGTAGAAGGAAAACTTGTTGCCCCGGAAGGGATGAAAGTTGGAATTGTAGCATCGCGCTTTAATGAAATTATTGTAAACAAGCTGCTTGGAGGCGCGGTGGATGGTCTTGTCCGCCATGGTGTTGAAGACAAGAACATTACAGCAGTCTGGGTTCCAGGCGCATTTGAAATTCCCGTAATCGCAGACAAAATGGCGGCGAGCGGCAAATACGACGCTGTTATTGCAGTAGGAGCGGTAATCCGCGGCTCAACAAGCCATTACGATTACGTTTGTTCAGAAGTTTCAAAAGGAATCGCGCAGGCTGGATTGAAAAATGGCGTTCCTGTTATGTTCGGCGTTATAACAACCGAAAACATTGAGCAGGCAATTGAACGAGCAGGCTCAAAAGCCGGAAACAAAGGCTACGACTGCGCGCTCGGCGCAATTGAAATGGTCAACGTTATCAGGCAGCTTTAACCAGAGCAAGAACCAAAGTCGGCTCAATGCAGAATTTTGATCTTTCTCAGCTATTAAAGAATTCCTCGACGCTTTCGTTCAAACAGCAGATAAATTTTGTCTGGAAGCTTAGCATTCCTGGAATTCTTTCGCAAATTTCTTCGATTCTTATGCAGTATATTGACGCGGCAATGGTCGGCTCACTTGGCGCGCAGGCTTCCGCTTCAATCGGGCTTGTGGCGTCTTCAACCTGGGTAATCGGGAGTCTGGCGCACGCAATGTGCATAGGTTTTTACGTCCAGGTCGCGCATCTTGTCGGAGCGGGCGAAAAGGAAAAGGCAAAAAATGTTTTTTTTCAGTCGATAATCGTCTGCCTGATTTATTCGCTGGTTCTGGCAGGAATTTCCTCCTCAATTTGCGCTGAGCTTCCAAAATGGCTTGGCGCGCCGCAGAATCTTTTCCATGACTCAACAATGTACTTTCTGATTTTTGGACTTTCGACTCCGTTTTTTGAGATTGTCTACCTGATGAGCGGAATGCTGCAGTCAACCGGAAACATGAAATTTCCTGCCGCAATGAATGCCACAATGTGCCTTCTGGATATTGTGTTCAACTGGCTTTTTATTTTTGAGCTGAACCTTGGCGTAAAGGGAGCGGCCCTAGGCTCTGCCGCCGCGGCTTTTGCAACCGCATTGACTATGGCAGTATACACACTGAGATTTTCTGATTATCTGAACCTGAAGAATTTCAAGAATTTTTCAATGAGCAGACACTGCGTTTTTAAGGCTATAAAACTTGCTGTTCCCGTAGGTCTTGAAAGCTCCGCATTTTCCGGCGCGCTGGTAATCGTTGCAAAAATAATCGCTCCTTTGGGCGCAGTCGCCATCGCGGCAAATTCTTTTGCAACAACGGCAGAATCTTTGTGCTATATGCCCGGCTACGGCGTTCAAGAGGCGGCAGGCACGCTTGTAGGACAAAGCCACGGCGCAAAACGCAGAGACCTTTCAAAATCTTTTTCAATTATCACAATCGCGTCCGGAATCCTGATTATGAGCGTAATCGGCGCGGCGATGTATTTTTTATGTCCGTTTGTTTTTCAGTTTTTAACGCCGGACACAGAAATTCAAAATCTTTCTGTAAAAATCCTGCGGATTGAACTTTTTGCAGAGCCAATGTTTGCGGCGGCAATAGTTTCAACAGGCGTTCTGCGCGGCAAGGGCGACACGCTCGTTCCAAGCATACTGAATTTAATCAGCCTGTGGATTGTGCGGCTTGGAATTTCAGTATGGCTCGTAAAACCTTTTGGCCTGACCGGAATATGGATTGCAATGGCAATCGAACTGTGCTTCCGGGGAACTATCCTTTTAATCCGCGTATTAAGAACGCAAGAAATTCCTTAAGGCTTCCGCAAAAGACGCTTTCTGGCTCTTTGAAGCAAAAAGTGAATCTGCCAACGCCGGAAGAGGCTCATTGGAAGCGGCAACCCAGTAGCGAACGTCGTCAGACTGAACGTCCGGAACCGGACAGTTCGCCTGAACCGGCGCAAGCCCTGTAGAAAAACTCAGCTGGCTCTGAAGCTCATTCGCAAACTTTTCTATTGCCGCGCGCGCAACCTTATCTTTTGAAAGGGAAATTCCCAGCAAAACAGGAGATGTGAAAAATCGCTCCTTAGACTCTGACGCGGCGGGAACATAAACCGAAGTATATTTTGAAATAACAGGACGCTCAAAAGTACGGTGCTCGGAAAGATTCTGAAACGCGGCTGTAACGATTTCCGTCTGCATAAAGATTTTCATATCGCGCACATTAATCTGATAAATATTTTTTGGAAGAATTTCCTTCTGCGACCATGTTTTCAAAAGCCGGCAGGTTTCGCTGTACGCATTTCCGTCCGCGGCCAGCTCTTTAAGCGCCGCCAGATAAGAATTGTAGTTTGCCTTGCCAGATTTAATGAGTCCGGCAATTTTTTCCTGCCCCTGAACCCATGCGGACTTTCCGGAAACCGCCTCGACCAGCGCTCCAAAAATATTTATAAGAAAATCGTCGTCTCCGCCCGGAAAAATTATCGGCGAAGGCGTTGAAGATTTTGTAATCCACGCAAGTTTTTCCAAATCCTCAAGCGTTTCAAGCGTATCCACACCGCTTGCCTTAAACTTTTCAGAGTGAACATCAAGTTCATAATTGTCTATTAAAACCGGAACAGCAACAACCTTTCCGTTTGAAACAACCGCAGTTTTCCGGATTGAGCTTGTCATTCCTTTTAAAATATCCGCGTCAAAACCAGCGCGCTTTTTCGCCGCCAGATTCGCCGCAAAATCAGAATTTTTTCCGCGGTAAACAAAAACTATGTCCGCTTTCTGCTTTTTTAAAGCAGCTTCCAAAGGAACATTCGTATCCAAAGAAACAACATTAAAAGGCGCAAACCTTCCCTTCTTTTTTGGAGCGGCTGACTGAAGAACTTTTTCAATATGCTTTTGCGTAGTTTCGCTTATTCCGTAAAATGCCGCGGTAGGCTTATGGCTTGAAATTCCGATTATCACAAGAAAAAGCGCAATCAGAAAAACAATCAGCGCAGCAACAGAGAGGATAATTTTATTGAAACTTAATTTTATTTTCATACAGAATATTTTAACCGATAGTGTTTTTTTTTTAAAGATAAAGTATACTTTTACCTGCCTTCTGGAGGTTTTTTTTCATGAAATACACAGAAAACGAAGTCTTAACCTACATCGCTGAAAACGACGTAAAATTCATCAAGCTGTTTTTCACAGATATTTTTGGCACGATAAAAAGCATTTCCATTCAGCCGGGAGAACTTGAAAGGGCTTTTAAATCAGGAATTTCATTTGACGCAAGCGCTGTAAAGGGATTTTTAGGCGTTGACAGAAGCGACCTGTACCTTGTGCCGGACGCGTCAACTCTTTCTGTACTGCCATGGCGGCCACAGCACGGAAGGGTTGTGCGTTTTTACTGCAACATAAAATATCCGGACGGAACTCCATTTGAAGGAGACATACGCCGCCTGCTTGAAGAAACTGTTGAAAAGGCAGAAAAGAAAGGCTACCGCATAAATGTCGGCACAGAATGTGAATTCTATCTTTTCCAGCTGGATGAAAAAGGAAATGTGACAGACATTCCGCACGACAACGCCGGCTACTGCGACCTTGCGCCCTTGGACAAAGGCGAAAACATACGCCGCGACATCTGCCTTACGCTTGAGCAGATGGGAATAAAACCAGAAGTAAGCCACCACGAGACAGGACCAGGCCAGCACGAGGTTGACTTTGTATACGATTCGCCGTTAAAGGCCGCGGACAATCTTTCAACATTCAAGACCGTAGTGCGGACTGTTGCCGCCAGGAACGGACTTGACGCAAATTTTTCAGGAAAGCCGATAGACGGAAAACCGGGAAACGGACTCCATATAAATATTTCAATAGAAAAAGAGCGCAAGAATCTCTTTTCGGATTTTGAAGACGAAGCCCGCTATTTTATAGCAGGAATCCTTGCACGAATCCGCGAGATAACCGCGTTCCTGAACCCCAACGAAAATTCATACAAAAGATTCGGACATTTTGAAGCGCCGCTTTACATCGGCTGGAGCCATGCAAACAGAAGCCAGCTAATCAGAATCCCTGAGACATCCGACAAATCCCGCAGCCGAATGGAAATCCGCTCCCCGGACCCAAGCTGCAACCAGTACGCCGCGCTGACCCTGCTTCTTTCCGCAGGATTTGACGGAATAGAAAATAAAACCGAACTTCCGCCGGAAATGAATTTAGATATTTTTAACGCCAGCCAGAATGAACTGAAAAACCTGGGCACGCTGCCGCAGTCGCTCGCAGAAGCCGTTCATCTGGCCTGCCAGAGCGAATTTGTAAAAACAATTTTGCCGGAAGTCACCTTGAACGCATTCGTTGATGCAGAAAAAGAATAATATCTGGATAGAAAAAAATAGATGGATTCTGTTTTAATACTTTCTAACACAAACACTACTCTTGGAATTATATCCGACCTGCTGAATTCGCAGCCGTTCAGCCGGATTGTTACGGCACAAAACTGCGCGGAAGCCCGCCGAGACCTGATTTCTGACCAGTTCGACCTGATTATTGTGGATTCTCCACTTCCGGACGAATTTGGCGATGACTTTTCGCTGTATGCAGCCGAACAGACGGATGCCGGGATTATCCTAATCGTTAACAATGATAAAGTTTACGACATCAGCCCGGATATTGAGGACTCAGGCGTTTTTGTCCTGCCAAAACCGGTAAGCCCGGAATTCTTCTATCAGGCTGTAAAACTTTTGATTGCAAGCAGAAAACGCGTGCAAGTCCTTGAAAACGAGAATGTAAAGCTTCAGAAAAAGATTGACGAAATCCGCCTGATTGACCGCGCAAAGTGCATTTTAATCCAATACCTGCAGATGACCGAACCGCAAGCCCATAAATACATAGAAAAACAAGCGATGAACCTGCGCCAAAGCCGCCTTCAGACCGCAGAATCAATTCTGAAAACGTACGAAAGATAGAAAAAGCATAAATGAAGTCAAAGCTTCTTCACACGCCTGAATTTCATCAAAAAAAAACAAGAGTTTTTTCTTTTAAAATCGTACAACTCTTTATGATTTCTAAAGATTTTATAATTTCGAGTTTTCTTTGCAAATTATGAAAGAACGCTCTCGGCAGATTTTCAATTTGCTCAGATGGATTTGGCTCGCGCTACGCTTGAATTAATTCGGGTGCTCCGCACTTTAATTAATTCAATCGCCAAAAATCTTCTCAAATTGCAAATCTGCCTGCGCTTTTATTCTTTTTACAACAAACTCGACATTCAGGCTATTATTCAACCGTAACCGACTTTGCAAGATTTCTTGGCTGGTCAACGTCACGGCCAAGTTCTCGGGCTACATAAAAAGCCAGAAGCTGACAGACAACAACCATCGGCAGCGCATAAAAAGCAGGATTTTCAACTTTTGGAACTGCAATAAAGTCATCTACAATCGACTCAAGCTCTTTGTCGCCTTCAACACCAATTGCAATCACAGGACCTTTTCGCGCCTTGATTTCCTTTATGTTTGAAATTACTTTTTCACGTAAAAAATCATCCGGAACAAGGAATACGCTTGGAGTCTGTTCATTTACAAGCGCAATCGGACCATGCTTTATTTCTCCAGCGGCAAAGGCTTCCGCATGAACGTAAGAAATTTCCTTTAACTTCAACGCGCCTTCCAACGCAATCGGATACATCAGGCCGCGGCCAAGATACAGAAAATCCTTGCATTTTGCATATTTTTTTGCAAGCTGAGCAATCTTATCCTTGTTTTTAAGGGCTTCCTTAATAATGCGCGGCTGCATCATAATCTGGTTAATAAATTTTGCGCCGTCCTCTTTGCTCATTTCACGCTGGCGCGCAAACTTCAGCGCAAGAAGATAGTAAATTATAAGCGTATTTGAAAAAGCTTTTGTCGACGCGACAGCAATCTCCGGTCCTGCATGGATAAACGCGCCGCCATCACTTTCACGGGCGATTGAAGAACCTACAACGTTGCAGATTCCATACACACTTCCGCCTTTTTCGTGAATTTCACGCATTGCATACAGAGTATCAGCTGTTTCACCGCTCTGGCTTACCGCCAAAAATATATCATCTTTGTTTACAATAGGATTTTTATAACGAAGTTCGCTTGAAAATTCCGCCGAACAAGGAATTCTTGCATACTGTTCAATTAAAAGTCCGCCGAACAGACTTGCATACCAGGAAGTTCCTGCCGACATTGCAGTAATTTTGTTTGTTCGCTTAAAAATATCGTCATCATAACCGCTAAGCTTCGCTGTAGAAGCTTCAAAATCAATGCGACCGGCAAAAGCGCGCTCAATGCTTTCCGGCTGCTCATTGATTTCTTTTTCCATGTAGGTGTCATATCCGCATTTTTCCGTTTCCGAAGCATCGATTGAACATTCTTCTATTCTTTCTGAATAGTCATTGCCTTCAATGTTAGGGAATTTCAATCCCTGCGGTGTTACTTCAACAATATCGCCGTCTTCAAGATAAATAACGCGGGTTGTATTTCCTACAATCGCATTAGCATCGGAGGCAATATAATAAACTCCATCGGAAAGCCCCACGACAAGGGGACCGCCCCGTTTGGCCACAACAATTTTATTCGGCTCATCGATGCAGGTGATTGCAAGCGCATAAGTTCCAACAACTTTTTTTAACGCTTCCTGAACCGCCGAAAGCAGATTTCCCTTATAATATTTTGAAACAAGATTCGGAATAACCTCAGAGTCTGTTTCCGACTGGAATTTAACACCGTCTTTTATTAAAGCAGCACGCAGCGGCTGAAAATTTTCAATAATTCCGTTATGAACGACTGCTATTTTTCCGTCATCAGAAAGAAATGGATGCGCATTTTGATCCGTAACCATTCCGTGAGTCGCCCAGCGGGTATGTCCGATTCCCCACGAACCTGAAAGTTCTTTTGGCAGAACGCCTATAAGTTTTGCAAGTTTCCCCGCTTTTTTATAAAGATAAAATTTAGGCTTGCCGTCTTCTATCTTTCCTACAACAATCCCGGAAGAATCATATCCCCGGTATTCAAGTTTTTTAAGTCCATTTACAAGATAAGGCACAGCATTCCCTGTTCCAACATAGCCAACAATTCCGCACATGATATTGTCTCCCTTAAAAATTATCTATAAAAAACAAATATAAAATTCAAGTTTAATTAATTGGCTTAATTTCGAGTTTTTTTTACAAATTACGAAAGAACGCTTTCGGCATATTTCCAATTTGCTCAGATGGATTTGGCTCGAATTCGGGTGCTCCGCACTTTAATTAATTCAATCGCCAAAAATCTTCACAAATTGCAAATCTGCCTGCGCTTTTATTCTTTTTGCAAAAAAAACTCGATATTCAACCTAATTGTGAAAAAAATCGCTTCCGCAATTATATTTATTGACTATACAAGATTTTCAGGTTTTATCAAACCTGTTTTTGCTTTATTTTATTGAAAAAAATAACGTTTCGATTTATAGTTAAAGAGTGTCTACGCTGTATATAGTTGGAACGCCCATAGGAAATCTCGGTGATATTACTTACAGGGCAGTTGAAACATTAAAAAATGTTGATGTGGTAGCCGCAGAAGATACCCGCCATACCTTGCAGCTTTTAACACACCTTGAAATTCGGAAGCCGCTGATTTCGTGCCGCGCGCAGAACGAAAAAATCGCCGCGCAAAAAATCATCCAGCTTATGGACGAAGGAAAAAACATTGCATTTGCAAGCGATGCCGGAACACCCGGAATAAGCGATCCGGGCGCAATCCTTGCAGGACTGGTAAGAAAGGCGGGTCATTCCGTTGTCCCTATCCCGGGTCCTTCGGCATTCGCCACTCTGGCAAGCGTCGCAGGAGCAGGAGGAAAAACCCTTATTTTCGAAGGGTTTCTTTCACCAAAACCAGGAAAAAGACGCGGACGCCTAAAGGAACTTCTTTCCACGGAAGATGCAATAGTTTTATACGAAAGTCCGTTCAGAATTGTAAAGTTACTGACGGATATTGCCGATATTGATAATAACCGCCGCGTAGTGGTTGGCCGAGAATTGACAAAACTGCATGAAGAAATTGTTGAAGGAACTGCCGCAGAATTGCGAGATGATTTTACTTCCCGGGCTTCAATAAAAGGAGAATTTGCAGTTTTCATTTCTGGTATAAAAAAAGTTCAACTTTCTGATGAATCTACCGATAAATAAGGTAGAGGGGCAGGACGGATATGATGATAAACGGAATCGGAGGAATTAATCCTCTCAACAATGTGCAGAAGACAAACCGCACAAACAACACTGAAAAAGCCAGTTTTGGGGCAGACTCTGTATCTATCTCTAAAGAAGCAAAACAAATGGCAGATGCGTACTATCTGAAACAAGTTTCTTCAGAAACTCCAGATGTAAGAGCTGATCGTGTTGCAGAAGTCAAAGCAAAGCTCCAGAATCCAAATTATTTAAATGACGCAGTAATTGCTTCGGCTGCAGATAAAATCATGGAAAGTTTTGGTCTTTAATCAGCCCAAATTTAATTTTCTAATTTTTTTGCTTGATACAAAAAGACGGAATGGTATTTCCGTCTTTTTTAGTTTATACTAGTTAACGCTATGGCAGATTTAATTTTTAAAATTTCACCGGACATTATCCTTGGCTCATACACTCTGACAAGACTCGGTCAATACGCAAAAAACCTGGGTTCAAAATTTATGATTATCATGGATCCAATCCTGAAGGACTTTAATCTTGCGGAAAAAATAACCCAGCCATTGACAGACAGAAAAATTGATTTTTTTATTTACGACAATTTTAATGACGGCGCGACAACAAAAGATATTGAAAACGCGGTAATTCTTGCAAAGCAAAGCCATATCCACGGAATCATTGCCGCCGGCGGAGAAAAAGCGATTAATGCCGGGTGTGCCGTAGCCGCCCTGTACAACGAAAACCGCAGCATCTACGATTATATCGACAACCCTGGCATAACAGCAGATTCAATTCCGCTGATTTGTATTCCAGGCACATGCCGGGCTCCATACGCTTTTACAAATTCAATTCCGGTGACCGACTCAAGAAGCCGGCAGGTAAGGCAACTGAAGATTAAGGACAATGCATGCAGCCTAATGCTGTGGGATCCAAACCTTTCGCTTACACTTACGGAAAACCAGAACACTTCCCTTTCCCTTGAAACGCTTTGCCTTGCCTGCGAAGCATACTTTTCACAAAAGGCGTCGTTCTTCAGCGACATGTTCTGCGAAAAATCTTTTGAGCTTCTAAGCTACGGCATGGACGAAAAGAAATCCCTGGACATAACAACTCCGCAGGAAATCCTTCTTGCGCAGGGCGGGTGCATGGCATCCCTTTCCGTTTCAACCAGCTCGCCAGGAATCGCAAGCCTTCTGGCTTTAGCCATAAACGCAAGGTACAAAATCAACCGCTCGCTGGCCGCCACAATTCTTTTTCCGTACGTGATAGAAGAAGTCGCAAAATTCAAGGCGGATAAAATAGAAAAAATCGCGAGGCTCTACGGAACAGCGGACGAAAAACTTTCCCGCGACGAGGCGGTTCAAAGCTTTACAGAAAACATACGCCAAAAAATCGCAAAGGCAAACCTTCCGGTAAGGCTGAAAGAGCTTAACCTTACAATGGAACAGCTTGCCACCTGCGCAGAGGACGCCGGACAGCTGGACATTATGACAATGCTTCCGCGAAGCATGACGACAGATGAACTTTTTGAACTTATGAAACAGGCCTACTGATGATCGACCCGAACAAACTATTTCAACTTTCCGGCGGTCAAAAAAGACGAAAACTTGCGCTTACATTCGGCGCGCTGGAACGCGATATTGCAGGAATTCCCGAAAAAGGAATGGAATACAACTTTTCTTCAATGCCGCGGGCTGAGTACACAAAAAAAATAACTGAAATTCTTCTGGAAGACCCAAAACTTCCTGAAGAAGCGGCGGAAGAACTAAAATCCCTGCTTGCAAAAAAGCCTTTTGATGAACGAAGAATCTGCAACGCGGCAAGAAATCATCTTCTTAAGATAATCGGAACATTTCCCGCCGAGTGGGATTTAATAATCGCTCCGCACGCAGCGCCTTTTGACAAAAACGGAATTGTGCGCTCAAGAAATTTTTACCCGGGAGTGGCAGTTTACGCGGAAGACATCCGCTCTCCATTCAACATAGGCTCAATTTTCAGGACCGCGGAAGGAATGGGAGCGGAAAAAGTCTACATTTCTTCAAACTGCGTAGATCCAACACAGCCAAGAGCGGTCAGAAGCGGAATGGGTTGCATTGAAACTATAGGCTACGAACGGAAAACCCTGGAAGAACTGCCGGAAAACATTCCTGTTTTTGCACTTGAAACAGGCGGAACACCTATTGAAGAATTTAATTTTCCGGAAAAAGGAATCTGCATAATCGGCTCAGAAGAGCTTGGAGTAAGTCCTCAGGCTTTAAAACGCGCATCCTACGGAACCGTAACAATTCCGATGATTGGACTTAAGGCGTCACTGAACGTGGGCGTCGCGTTCGGAATTCTTATGCAAAAATGGTGCGAAAGCCTTGAAAAAATGAAGAACGGCAAAAGATAAACGAATTTTCTACGCAAAAAGCCCGTTGCAAGCGCACAGAATACAAATTTTCCGCGCCATAAAGAAAATTTCCCCAGTTCCGAACAAACTTTAGAACTGAACCAGAGAAAAGGCTTCCTTGAATTTTTCTGAAATCCGGGCAAGAGCGGTTTCCGAGGTAATATTAAAAAGCGCAAGAACATCCGGATCAAACTGATAATATTCAAGCTCAAATTCCTGATAATGACTGATTGAATCGGCAAGGTTCACAAGCGAAACAAGAAGCCTGTCCCTTTCCCTGGCATTTTCCGGCGAATGGTGATAGCGGATGACTTCAACAAGGCTTTCCGGAAAATTCCATTTTTCTGCGATTCTTGCGCCGATTTCTCCGTGATTTACACCCGAAACAATTTTTTCAAACAGTTCTGAAGAAATTCCTTTGGCATTGCAGATGCTTTTTACGCTTTCAAGGTAATCCGGATGAGCGCTTTCAAAAATAATTTTTCCCATGTCGTGCAAAAGTCCGCAGACATAAGAATCTTCCACAACCGCGTGGTCTTTTGCGCAAAAATTCATCGCAAGATTATATGAATAGAACGCAACCTGATAGGCGTGCTTCCATAGCTTTTCGTTATTTCCGCTTACAGATGCAAATGTTTTTAGCGAGCCTACTGTAAACAGCATATTTTTTATACCGCGGATTCCAAGAAGTTTTACCGCATCCGAAATATTCTTGCACGGAACAGAAAGCGCAAACGCAGCGGAATTAACCTGCTTCAAAAGCTCGGCTGTAAGCGCGACATCATTTGAAATCTGCATCGCGATTTCTGACATCTGGGCTTTAGGATCGCCCAAAAGCCTGCTGAGCCTTGCGATATTTTCCGGAAACTGCGGAATAGCTTCTATCGCATTTTTAAATTCCTCTGAAATAGCATTAAGCTCGTATTCTGTTTTCTGGTTCAAAGGAAGAATGATTCTTGTGATTGTCTCGCCGTTTTCGCAAATTGTATGAAAACTGTCTTCCGCAAGCCCGATTTTCTGCAGCATAAGAATCATAATTATAAGACCAAGCCCGGCTCCCTCGGAATCATCTATGACTTTTGAAAGAGCCTCCTCAACTGAAGTGTACTGCTGGACGCGGCAAATCTTATCGTGTATGCGCTTGTATTCATCAAGAACAAGTGTGGCATTATTCCGAACTTCAAGTTTTATCTTGTTGTTCCTGAACTGAAGGATAAGCTTTATATAGAAACCGGCGCGCTTTTGCTTTTCAAGATAATAATTCACATTGTTAAGGGTATCTTCCTTAAAAGTTGCCATTCCCTTTTCGTAGTCTTCCGGATTTGTTATATCAAGATTTTTTTCCTGAAAATAAACACGCTTTGTATTAGCTTTTTTAGCATTTGTAACAAGTTCCTGCTGACAGTAAACAAGATAACTTATCATGTGGTCCTGCCCCAGCTGGTGAAGAAATTCCGTAAGAATTTCCTGCATATAGACTTCCATATCATGAGGCAAAGTGTAGGTTGTAATCGTAAGTGGCAATCCAGAACGAAGCGCAAGCGCTATTTTTGCTGAATCAACCGAATATTTTTTTTCCGCCATAAACTTCTCTGTATTTTTTTATTCACCTTATAAAAAAGTTTTTATGCTTCAGAATATGATACAAAAAAAAATAAAAATTGGAAACCTTTAAAAATTATTTATAACAAATCATTTAAATAAAGAGAATCCGCCAGGATTTTTTGAACCGGTTTTTACCCAGCTTGCCGAATTTTTTGCGGAAGGCTTGTTTTTCAGCTCGTCGCAGGCAGAAATATAACCGTTCAGCCAGGATGAAAACGACGAATCATTGCGCATAACCTCATTCTGGTCATCGCCAGCAACAAGAAGCACGGACAAATTCTCATCTTCCGCAGAAGCGGCGGCAACATTTTCCGCAAAAGTAGCAAAAGCCGCCTCGCCCGCCGCAACAAACGCATTCGACGGATTCTGAACAAGCGACTTTAAATTCGGGGAAAGAACAACATCCTTTACAGACGGCTGGGCTTTCAACGCAAAAACAATCCTTGATCTGGACTTATGCTGCTTTACTCGCGCCATTATTTCCAGCGCAAGAAACTGGAACGAGGAAACAAGGGAATCGCACGCTTTTGCACAATATTCTGTAGAAAACTCATCAAAAACAGATGAATAGAACGCAGAATCGTAATAAAGAATAAAATCATCAATAAAACCGATTTCTGACTCAGCCTGAATCACAGCAGACCTTGCCGCAACCCCGGAACCTCGCCGCCACTCAATCTTTTTAACGCCGGAAACGCCGCTATCAGCAGACATCCCCGAATCTTCCGGCTCCGCTGAAAGCGCGAGCACAACGTTATTTTCCTTTAAGACAAAGCCCTCTGCAAATCCGGCGACCCCCGGAAGCTCTTTTCCTGCAATAAAAATATTCTTTCCCATAGTTGAATTATAACACAATCACATACTTTTACGAAATACGCCGTTATGATATAATTTTTTTCACTATGAAAGTCTGGATTAAATATCTTTTTGCCGCAATTTTTGGAATTATCTGCGCATTTATTTTGCCTTCGGGCAATCCTTCCGTTGCAGCCACAATAAATTTTCTTATGGAAATAGTAATACGCTTTGGACGCTACATGGTTATCCCTGTAATATTTTTTACGGGAATAACCGCCTACAACCGTCTGCGCGAAAACAAGCTGCTCGTAAAAACAAGTGTCTGGACTGCCTCTGTAATTGCAGTTTCATCTTTAATCCTTACAACAGTCGGTCTTATTTCAATTCTTGTCGTAAAACTTCCGCGCATTCCGATTACAGTTGAAAATGTGACAGAAGCGACTTCCCTGAATGTTGAAAAGCTGCTTAGAATTTTATTCCCCTACTCGGCTTTTGAAACCCTTGGAAACGGAACTTTTATTTTTGCCGCATATTTTTTCGCTCTTCTTATAGGCTGCGCCTCTACCTCCGACCCGGTTCTTTTTAAACCGGCGACAACTCTTGCGGACTCACTTTCCAAACTGATGTACAACATCGGCATCATCTTCACAGAATTTCTTGCCTACGGAATGATTGCAATCCTTTGCTACTGGACAATCCAGTTCAGGGCTATAATTCTGAGCGGTGTTTTTACTCCGATGATTATAATGTTTCTGGTCGACCTTATCCTTGTGGCCGGTGTAATTTATCCTTTAATCATACGATACCTTTGCCACGACCCGCATCCGTACAGAATTCTTTACGCATCGCTCTGTTCCCTGATTGCTTCTTTTTTCAGCGGCGATTCAAATTTTACGCTTCTTATAAATATGCGCCACGGAAAAGAAAGCCTTGGCATCCGCAGAAGGATAAACGGCGCAGTTCACCCGATTTTTACAATTTTTGCCCGCGGCGGCTCAGCCCTTGTAACAACAGTCGGCTTTATAATGATATGGCGCTCGTACTCCTCGCTTCCGATTCCGTTTACAGACATCCTGTGGATTCTGTTTACTTCGTTCGGAATTTCATTCCTCTTAGGCGGATTTCCTTCTGGCGGCGCGTTTATTTCTTTAACAGTTCTGTGCACGCTCTACAGCAAAGGTTTTGAAACAGGATTTCTTCTGCTAAAACCGGCCGCACCGATAATATGCTCGTTTGCAGCCGCATTCGATGCTTTAACCGCAATGTTCGGCACTTATATCATTGCTGTAAAGACTAAACTTATTGAACACCACGGTATCAACCACTTTATTTAAATAAAAATATATTTTAAGGAAAAAATAATGAAAGTTTCAAAATTTATTATTTCAACATTGCGCGAAGCTCCGAATGATGCGGTTATCGCCAGCCACAAACTTATGATGAGAAGCGGAATGCTCAGAAAACTTGGAAACGGACTTTACGCCTATATGCCGTTAGGTTTCCGTTCATTAAAAAAAGTACAGGAAATAATCCGCCAGGAGCTGGACAAAACCGGCTGGCTGGAAATGAAACCTACGGTAATTCAGCCCGGAGATTTATGGAAAGAATCCGGCCGTTGGGACAAAATGCACGACGAAATGCTCAAAGCCCAGAACCGCGGCGGACAGGACATGGTCGTTTCCCCAACGGCGGAAGAAGCATTCACCGCGCTTATGCGGGACGGACTTTCTTCTTACAAGCAGCTTCCGTTCATGGTTTACCAGATTAATACAAAATACCGCGATGAAATCCGACCAAGATACGGTGTAATGCGCGGCCGCGAATTTATCATGATGGACGCATATTCATTTGATGAAAACGATGCGTCGCTGGATGAATCATACAACAGCACAGCAGCCGCATACCACAGAATTTTCAAGCGGCTGGGGCTTAAAACAATTTCCGTAAAAGCAGACACAGGGGCAATGGGCGGCTCAGGCTCAGAAGAATTCATGGTGGAAAGCGAAGTTGGCGACGACACGCTCCTTCTATGCCCGGACTGCAGCTATGCTGCGAACGTTGAAAAAGCTTCCTGCCAGAAAGAAACTGCCTTGGATTCAAACGGCGAACCACAGAAAGCGACAGACCTTCCGGCTGAAAAAGTTGCAACCCCGAATGTCTTTTCAATTGAAGACATGGAAAAATTCTTTAATGCAAAATCAACGACATTCCTTAAGGCATTGATTTATAAAGTCTACAACTGCGGAATAGACCTTTCTGAAAACGAAGAGTACAAAAACGCAGAAACAGCGACAGAAGGCGGACAGACATATTACCCTGAAACTTTCTGGTGCGTTCTTATCCGCGGAGACCTTGACGTAAACGAAGCAAAACTTGCATCAGCATTAAAAGCAAGCGGAGCGGAACTTGCAAGCGATGAAGATGTATTAAAATATTCAGGCGCGCCGCATGGATTTGTAGGCCCGATAGGAATCAAAATTCCTGTTCTTGCGGATGATTCCACCCTTTCAATGCACGACTGCATCGGCGGCGCAGGGGAAAAAGGATTCCACAAAAAGCACATTGAGCCGGGCCGCGACTACAAACCGTTCATGACGGCAGATGTACGGACCTGCAAGCCAGGCGACAAATGCCCGGAATGCGGCGGAACTTTCTACATGAAAAAAGGAAACGAACTTGGACACATATTTAAGCTTGGATATAAATACACAAAATCCATGAACGTTTCTTTCCTTGACCAGAACGCAAAGCCTGTAACGCCTACAATGGGCTGCTACGGAATCGGCGTTGACAGAACTCTTGCAAGCATAGTCGAAGCGTATCACGACGAGAACGGAATTATCTGGCCAATGACAGTCGCTCCATTCCACGTTGTAATCGTTCCTGTAAAATACGACGGTGCGATGAAAGAAGCCGCAGATAAACTTTACGGAGAGCTGGGCGAAGCAGGCATTGAAGTTCTTCTTGACGACCGAAACGAACGTCCTGGCGTAAAATTCAAGGATTTTGACCTTATAGGAATTCCGGTGCGCGTTGTTGTTGGAGAAAAGAACCTTCCGAACGTAGAAATAAAACTTCGCAAAGAATCAGAAGCAAGACTTGTTCCTGCTGAAAATGCCGCCGAAGAAATCAAAAATATTGTCAAAGCAGAACTTTCTGCCTTGAACAGCTAAAAAATAATTATGAAGAAAATTTTAGTCTTTTTCGCAGCATTTACAGTTTTTCTTTCAAGCAGCCTTGCCCTTCCAGGATTTAAGGCTGTAGTTCCAGATACTTCCGGCGAGTACGTTTATTATTTGGACAGGACATTTGAACGCGAAAGCTACATCGGATTCCTGACTTATGATCCTAAAACGTACTCAGCGCGCTATTACGCTCCTGCCGAAAAAAAGCGGCAGCTGCCGGAAAAAGAGGTTCAAATCTTCTTTACGATAAATTCTGACACAGACCACATTGAGCTTACCGGCGAAAAAATTCTGGACATTCAGTTTTTAACGGAAGAAGACCTTAAAATTGTAAATTATCTTCACGATTTGATTTATGAATTCAGCGCGCGCCGAATAAAACTTGTGGAAAACAACGTTCTTTCCGGCACGCAGGACGAGCTGGAATTTTCAGGAAGAATCGCGTCATCCGAAGATTTTGCACAGTTTGGCGGTTCTACCCAGATAAACTGGAATACAATAATTCCTCTGTTCAATATAGAGTCAATCTACAACGAAGACGACGCAAAAAACGTGTTTACAGCGGCGACATTCGGGCGAATAACTTCCAGCGACGACAAAAGCTTTGAAAATTTCAAGGGATTTCCGAAAACATTCAAGGCAAAGACGCACAAGGCAAAAATCAACAGAAAGGCAGAAATTCTTTCAGTAAAAAATGAAACAACCGGCAACTCATGCAGAGTCCGCGCGGACTGGAAAAGACTGGCGGAAAATATGTTCACTCTGGATAATTTTGCAATTCTTGTAGAAACTTCCGTTCATGAAACGAATTTGAATTTCCTTAAAAGAAAATTTCTTGTAAGCTCCGGCGAAAATTACATTGATTTTGCATCGATGGAATTTAAGGATGAAATTTTCAAAGCAGATTATTACAATTTTCAGACCGGAAACGTTACAACGGCATTCAAGAAATTTGAAAAAAGCCCGGCAGACAGCCTGATTTCATACTTCTCGCTTTCAGTTTTTAATGATGTCTATAAAAAGAATTCCAGATATTTTAACGAGATAATCGAATCTTTTTCACACGAAAAGCAACGCTAGAAAAATACTAGGCTTAATTTCGAGTTTTTTTTACAAATTACGAAAGAACGCTTTAGGCATATTTCCAATTTGCTCAGATGGATTTGGCTCGCGCTACGCTTGTATTAATTCGGGTGCTCCGCACTTTAATTAATTCAATCGCCAAAAATCTTCACAAATTGCAAATCTGCCTGCGCTTTTATTCTTTTTATAAAAAAACTCGATATTCAACCTACTAGAACGAACCGCGCGACAATGGAGTTCCAATCCATTGTCCTTCAGAACCCAGATATTCTTTCTTTTCGCCTTCAATTAAAAACTGAACGCTTTTTACAGTGCTGAATTCAGTCGCTGTATACACAATCTGCATAAGCTGTCCTATGCTTCCCTCAACTCCATAAGAATTGAACTCAAAACTTTCATTAAAATTAAGAGTTGCAACACCGTCTTTTACGCTTGCGCCAATCAACCTTGAACCAGAAGGAATAAGGCTCATGGCGTTTTTTTCGCCTGGAACAGGTCCTGCGAGCAAAGCCTTTATTGCATCCGTAAGCGGAGAATCGCTTTTTGCAAGCTGGCGTTTTACAGCCTGACGGCTTACAGAACCGTCCGCACCGATTGAAACAAAATACAAAGTTGCAGTCCGCGTTGTGGAAGCCGGTTTAGGAGCAGCCGGAACAGTGCTGTTTTTAGACGAAGGTTCAGTTTTTTCAGCGGAAACCGCAGGCTTATTTTCTTCTTTTTTTTCTGATGCGATTTCCGGCTGTTTTTCCGGAAGAGCAGATGATTCAGCCGCAGAATCAGTTTTTGCGCTTTTTTCTGCAGAAGCCGGATTTTCTTGCCGGTTTATTGATTTTTCAGAAGCGGCATCGTCCATTAAATCTATTTCAATATCATCAGGTAAAGATTTTTCCTGCTCAACAGGATGTTTTTCCACAAATTCAGGTGTAGCAACGCCAACCCTTTCAAAAAAATTGGTTTTCTTAAGGTTAGAAAGAATATTGTCCTTTTTTACAAAGAACATAATAACTATCAAAATTACAAATACAAAAAATACAGCAACATAAAGTCCGCTGTTCGGTTTATTATTTTTATTCTGAGCCATACTTTCTTATCGGAGATTTTTAATGAAAATTTAATCAAGACATTCAAAAAAATGCTTTTTTATGTATTCCGCCGGCTAAAAAAAATCCCCTTTGCAAGTTTTTTTGCAAAGGGGGAATAAAATAAGTTTTTTTTCAAAAACGCTTGCAGCGCTCAGAACGGCTCGATTGCCGCTTTATTTTTTCCGCCAATTCAATTTATGGATTTAATAAAAAACTCGACATCTGATAATTGCAAACTCCTAGCTTGGAACGTGGATTATTTCACGCGGTTTTGAGCCGTTTGCAGGGCCTACAATTCCGCGGGCTTCCATTTCTTCAACAAGGCGCGCGGCGCGGTTGTAGCCAACTTTCAGGCGGCGCTGAATATAGCTTGCGCTGGCTTTTCCAGACTGAATCACAATATCAAGAGCCTGCTCGTAAAGAGGATCTGCGTCGTCGCCGTAGAAATTCTGCTGTCCGTCATCATCCTCGTCATCATCAACAAAAATTTCATCATCAATATAATCCGGCTCGCCCAAAGTCTTTACGTAGTCAACAACGTGCTCAACATCAGAATCGCTTTCAAAAGTCCCCTGGATTCGCACCGGATACGGACTTACCGCAGAGGCATAAAGCATATCACCTTTTCCCAAAAGTTTTTCTGCTCCAACTGCGTCAATAATGATGTTGGAATCTGTACGGCTTGCAACCATGAAAGCAATTCGGCTTGGAATATTCGCTTTAATCAGGCCGGTGATTACGTTTACAGAAGGCCTCTGTGTCGCCAGGACAAGGTGAATTCCAACAGCGCGGGACATGGCCGCAAGGCGCGCGACATTCGTTTCAAGTTCTTTTCCGCTTGTCGCCATCAAGTCTGCAAACTCGTCAATAATAATAACGATGTAAGGCAATTTTTCGGTAGCAATTTTCCGCTCTTCTATGCGCTTGTTGTAACTTGAAATATCGCGCACGCCCATCTGGTCAAGCAGCGCATAGCGGCGCTCCATTTCGCAAAGACACCACTGCAAGACTTGAAGCGCTTTTTTTGGTTCTGTAATAACAGGCGTCAGAAGATGAGGAATGTCGTTGTAAAGTTTAAGCTCAACAACCTTAGGGTCAACAAGAATCATTTTTACCTGCTGAGGCGAACGCTTGTACAAAATTGAAAGAATTATTGAGTTTACGCAAACAGATTTTCCAGCGCCAGTCGCACCGGCAATCAAAAGATGCGGTGTTTTTGCGACATCTATAATCTGGGATTTTCCAAGAATGTCCTTTCCTAAAATAACTGGAACAGCCATTTTCTGGAATTCCGGCAAATCCTGCTCAATCATTTCGCGGAAACTTACAATCGAACGTTTTTTATTAGGAACTTCAATACCCACCGCCGCCTTTCCAGGAATCGGGGCAACGATTCGCACGCTGGAAGCAGCAAGGCTAAGCGCAATGTTATCCTGCAAAGCGACAATTTTACTGAGTTTTACGCCTGGAGCAGGTGCAATTTCAAACATCGTTACAACCGGACCTTTTTTAATTCCAATCACATCCGCGCTGATCCCAAAATCAGACAGCGTTTTCTTTAATTTTACGGCGCTTTCCTTTGTTTCATTGTCAATCAGCCAATACTGGTCATCCTCATACTGCTCAAGCAGGTCGGTAGGAACAATATACGGCTTTTTTGGACGCGCAACATGGCTTACAGGCGCAGGCTCTGTAACAACGGTTTTTCGTTCTGGAACAGGAGCCGTTTCAATCACGCGCCCTTCAACAGTCGGTTCTTCAGGCTCTGCCGGCTCTTCATAACTTTCACGCTCTTCTTCAAAATCAGGAATATCCCCGCTAAAATTTTCAGAAGAATCTTTGTCTTCCGCGGAATTTACTGAATTTTCATCAAAAAACGAACCGCTTCCGCCGTCTTCCAGTTGCCTCCGGGCATCGTTTTCCATATCGGCAAAAACATCAGAACTGAAAGAAATCGTAGAATTTTCGTCATCTTCCGCCTGTTCAGAATTTTCTTCAGGGATTTCATCTTCAGCTTTTTCTTCGGAAAGGCGCTTGTCATCTTCGTCTGAGATTTCAGGCTCTTCTTCTGCGTTCATATCAATATCAAAAAAATCCGGAGAAAGAGTTCCATGCGTTTGTTCATCTTCCTGAGACTCATCAGGCAAATCATTGAACGGTTCTTCCAGGGAATCATCAGTTTCTCCGCACAAATCATCGGATTCATCAGACACATCGGATTCAACGTCTGGTTTGCCATAAGGCTCAAAATCTTGGTCTTTTTTGAACGACTCTTCAGACTCGTATGAATCTTCCGGCGAGCCCTGACCTTCCGCCTCAACTTCGCCGTTGAACTTTTCAAAATCGTTCAACGAAGACTCAATCTCATCGTCTTCAACTTCAACAGGAATTTCAACAGCTCCGGCCTGCGCCTTAATTTCATCCGCGTCCGGCCATTCCAAATCATCAGCAGGCTCAAAAGAATCTTCCGCATCAGAATCCGGCCGCTTAGATTCAACAGACTCTTCTTCCGATTCAATTTCATTTCCGGAATCTTCCGCCTCATCAGCAAGACCGTTCAGAGCGGCAAATTCTTCCTGTGTAATCATTGAATTTGCGCCATGATTTTCTTCTTCATCAAAAATATTTGCAAAAGGATCGTCCGCCTGAACGGCAGGATCTGCTTCAACAGTCGGTTCAGAACCCTCAGTCTTTTCAGTTTTCGGCTCTGAATCCGTTTCGCCCTGATGTTCAGTTTCATCCTGAGTCCAAGGCTGGGAATTTTCCTGAGTTTCAACAGGAATCACATCATTTTTTGCAATATCTTCCTTAAATTCAGACGATGATTCCGCAAGAGGCGTTTCAAAAGTTTCTTCTTTATTGACTTCCGGTTTTATTTCTTCCTGTTTTCTTGCAAAGTTTTTTTCCTTAAGCTTCTGTTCTTTTTCCGCAAGAAATTTTTCGCGGTGGAAAATCATATCATTTATGCGCTCGGCGACAAGCCCGGCAATAATTATTTCCATAACAACAAGCATTATGCCTATAATTACAGCAAGGACTATTTTGATTGAAGAAAAATCGTCAGTATAATCTTTTGCAAAATATCGGCAAAGTTTTTCAACAAAAACGGAAGTAAAAAACGGAACAACCGCAGTTAAAAGCCGCATCGATTTTCTGGAAGTCCATTTTGAGGCAAAACACGAAAGCCCGGCGACAAGAAGAAAGACAGGAATCAAAATGCTGGAAAAACCATAAACGGAAAAAAGCATATCGCCCAAAGAATAGGCAGTTATATATAGCAGATTATCTTGAGCCGGACCAAAATTGCCAAAATCAAGAGGAATAAGAGCCAATGAAATTGAAAAAAAAGCGGCAATCAAAAGCAAGATTGTTCCGGCTGCAAAATTCGGTTTATTAGAAATTTTCATAGTTTTATTATCGGCAACAAAAATGACATTTTTTAGAAAATCTTGTCAAAAATACCTGATAAAACAAAAAATTCTAAAAATGCAAAAAAAATGATATAATTAGAATTACTTTCGAGTTTTTTTGCAAATTATGAAAGAACGCTTTCGGCAGATTTCCAATTTGCTCAGATGGATTTGGCTCGCGCTTCGCTTGTATTGATTCGGGTGCTCCGCACTTTAATTTATTCAATCGCCAAAAATCTTCACAAATTGCAAATCTGCCTGCGGTTTTAGCTTTTTGCACAAACCCGAAATTATGCTGATTTTTTTTACAAAGGATGAAGAATGAAGAAGTTTTTTTTGCAGGTGATTTTGTTTTTTTGCGTTTTCGCCGCGTTCGGGCAGCAGGATGCTCCGGTTCAGGTAACGTATAACGGCGGAAGAAATTACAGTCTTGTGGAACGCACAGATTTGCGCCGCTACGACAACGGAAAATACACAGGTCTTGTAAGCCGCGAAGTCCGTTCATTCATTGTAAACGACGGAAATATGTACGACGGAAGTTTTTACGTTGACGAAGGCACTGTGCACAAAAATGTTTCTGTAGCGCAGGCGATACACGATTCAGTTCCATCCACATTCAAAATTACTCCAGACGGCAACCTTGTAATGATTGAAGACCACGGTTATCCAACGTTCAGAAGTTTTCCGGCATTTCCACGGACAAAAATAAAAAAAGGCGACAGCTGGACTGCACGCGCAATGCGTTCCGTCGACCCGATGAACAAAGGGATTTTTACAAAAATTCCAATGGATGTTTTATACACTTACACAGGAGATGAAACAGTCCGCGGAGAAGAAGTTTTTGTCTTCAGCGCAAAATGGGCAACCCGCTACGGAATTTCTTATTTTGATTTTGGCGGCGACCAGAATCTAAAAAGCGCGAATGGAAGCCATGACGCAACAATGTATGTAAGCAAGAAAACCGGATACGCAATTGTTGTGCGCGATTCCGTGAACGAAAATTTTATTTATAAGGATGGAAATTCTGTAAGCTTCAAAGGAACGATTTCATTGTTCACTGAATATCCGCCGGCAGTTGACAGAACAAAAATCATTGAATCTTTAAGACGCGCCTCCCTTGTTTCAAAAGAAGAAACAGAAGCGCTTTCAAAGCCTGTAAACGAAACGCGTCCTCTTGTCGCTGTTACAGACAAAAATCCAGACAAAACGAAAAAAGCGGACAAAAGCACGACTTCCAAAGATTTTTCAAAGAAACCACAGAAAAAAAACTCAGATATAAAGGTCGAAAACACTCCCGCAGGAATCAGGCTTACAATACAAAACCTTCAGTTTAAACCAGACAGCGCAGAACTTCTTCCTGGAGAAGAAAAACGTCTTGACCAGATTGCAAGCGTTCTAAAAGAAGCCGGAAACAGCCAGTTTCTGGTGGAAGGACATACGGCAAGCACCGGCTACGAAAAGGGCGAAATGAAACTTTCCGCGGAACGCGCGCATGCAGTCGCAGAAGCGCTTTCTAAAAAGGGAATCCAGGCTTCGCGGTTCATAACAAAAGGAAGCGGAGCGCACAAACCGATTGCGGACAATGCGACACCAGAAGGGAAAGCGATGAACCGCCGCGTAGAAATCACAATTCTTGAGTAAAAAGCGGCAATTTGAGCATTGCGTTTTTATAAATTGAAAAAAATTGAACTGGCAACCGGAACAAGCGCGTTGATTCTTCCCGCTTGTTCAATTTGTTGATTCCGCAATAAAACCACAACAGAAAAATTAACAGAAGATTTCGTTTTTGTGCAAAGTTCCAAGCTGAAAAAGCGCTTCTTTTAGGGAAAGCTCTTTGTGCGCCTGCATAAATTCTTTTAAATCAATAGAAAATCTGTTCATGGAAAAATGCTGGAACACAAAAATTTTTTCCCAGTCTGCATATTTTTTCAGCTGGTCGCGGTATTTTGTAAAAATTCCCCTTTCCTTTAATTCGCTGTACCCAACCAGCCATATTTCTGAATTTAATTTTTTTGCAAGTTTTGCAGTTTCTTCCGCCATCCAGAGTTCAGTTTCTTCTATTAAATCCGCCGTTTTTTGTCCGCCATTTTTTGAAATATGCTTCAACTGCGCGGTTTTTGCAGAATGAACAGGAGTCTTGTTTAAAATAACAACATTTTTCCTGAAATCAATTCCAAGCTCCGGTTTTTTCCTGAAAAAACCTTCGCCAAGCTTTCCAGCCTGGCCTACAAGATATTTGTTGTTTTTTAAAAGCTGCTCGTCCTTTCCGGGATTGTCGCCAATCACAAAGAGTTTTATCTCATCATCTTCGGAAATTTCATCAAGCGCACGGTTATAAACAATCGGAGTTTCAAACGGATATGCAGGAGTTTTTGCCGCATCCGCCGCATTTTTCTGAAGTTCCATAAGGTTAGGAGCAGCCTTGTTCCATTCTTCAATTTTTAATTTAAAATTCCGCCTGAATTCTTCCAGCGCAAGATATTGTTCCCGATTCATAAAATTCCTTTTTTAATAAAGATTTTTCCAGTCCGTTGAATGCAAAATATCGCTTACAGCCTGCTGAATCCTGCGGCTGCTCTGCGTTCCATAAATTTCACTTCTGCGTATAAAACCAATATCGTAGTATCCAAGAATATTTCCGGCAGAATGGCTTGTAAAACTTTCCGCATAACGTCCGTTCTGAAGAACTATTTCCGGCACAAGTCCCATTCCAACGCCAAGCTGGGCGAGCGCAAGAATCGCCTCATTACCTTCCGTTTCCGCGGCAACAACAGGTTTTACATTCCGGCTTTTTGTCCATTCATCAAAACGGCGGCGGGCAAGCCCTGTTTTTGGAAGAATAAGAGGAACGGAAGAAATAAAATCCTGCGGAGAACCGTTTCCCGGCTTAAAATCAAATTCATTGCTGGCGGCAAAAATCAGCGGAGAACGGCAGACACTGATTGTTTCCATATATGAAAGTCCGTCTTCAGGAATCGCGGCAACCGCAAGATTCGCCCGGCCTTCCCTTACGGCAGGAATTGCGCCGGCTGGATCGCCGGTTTCCAGAACAAGCTGAATTCCCGGATAATTTTCTGAAAGTTTTTTAATAAATAGCGGCAAAATTACATAGCAGGCTGTAACGGACGCATAAACGTGGAGCGTTCCGGTTATTTTATTTTTATCGCCGTTAAAAGCGGCAAAAAGGTCGGCCTGCTTTTCCAGAGTTTCGTGCGCGAATTCCGCAAAAAGCTTTCCGTTTGGAGTAAGCTCGACTTTTCTGTTTGAACGGTCAATCAAATCTGTTCCAGCCTCTTCTTCAAGGCGAGTAATAATCCGGCTCAAGGCAGACGGACTTATGTTGATTTCTTCCGCAGTTTTTGCAAAATGCAGCTGTTTGCTCAAAACAACAAACGCTTTCAATTCATAAAAATTCATTCCTGCCATTCTACCATATTCAATAGAATTTTGACAAATTCACAACCAACAGTTTATAATGTAAGCATTTGGAGGCCTTATGAAAAAAATTATTTCCTCTTTGTGCGTTGCTTTAGCAGGCTCTTTGCTGTTTGCCTACGACATTGCATCAGAAGCACAAATTAAAGACGGTGCAAAAAGCGTAACAAGAACTGATTTTTCAATAGTTTCAAAATTTGGAGAATATTTCCGCACGCCAAGCACAAAATTCACATACATTCTTGATGCGAACGGAAAAATCCTTGAATCCGCAGAACTTACGGCAAGAGATGCAATAATAAACAAAATCACAAATGTTTATGACGAAAAAGGAAACCTGAAAGAACAAACCTGTTCTGACTCAGATGGAATTTTGTTGTGGAAATCGGCAGTAACTTATAAAAACGGAAAAAAATCTGACGTTTCAGACTTCGGAAAAGACGGTTCCTTAAAAACAAAAACCATTTATCTTTACGAAAATTCAAAGCTTTCAGATGAAACTGTCTACAATTCAGACGGCGCGCTTATAAACAAGACAACCTACAAGTACGACGACAAAGGCAGAATTTCTGTTCAGGACATTTATTTCAGCGATGGAAGCCTTGCGCAGGAAAGCCAGATTTCTTACACGGAAAAAGGCGCGAAAGATACAGTTTCGTATTACGACTTGCATGGAAAACTTACTTCAAAATGTGTTTTCCGATATGCGGCCAATGGAACTTTATCAGAAGTCACAACTTACGGCGCGGACAACCAGACAACAACCCGACAGCTTGTAAAATATGACGCAAACGGAAACATAGCGCGGATTACAACTTACAATGTCGCAAAGAAATTCGGAACAACTGTAAACGAAATGACTGAAATGATTGAATTCGCATACAACTACGGTTCAGCGGCAATGCCGACGCTCGATGCAAAATAAACAGAAAAAGACTAAAGCAAAGGTGCAAAAACCTTAAAAATCCATCCCGTTATTCTTACGGATAGCGGGATTTTTTTATACCCGGAAAGAGTAAGCTCCCTGCAATATTTTAAGGTTTCCTGAAAATCCATTTCAATTTCTGAAACTGTTTCGCTCTGGTAAAGATAAACGCCACATTCAAAATGATGAAAAAGACTTCTGTAATCCAAATTTATCGAGCCAACCGTAGCCCTTTTATCATCAGAAACAAAAATCTTTGAATGGATAAATCCCCTTTTGTACGTAAAAACATTGACATCGTTGCTAATCAGCTGCCTTATAAATTTCCGCCCGACACAAAACGTCAGAAAATGGTCGTACTTTTCCGGAACAATTATGCTTACTTCAACACCACGGCGCGCCGCAAAAATCATAGAATTCATCAGCGTATTGTCGATTATAAAATACGGTGTCATTATATGAACATAATCGTGGGATTTTGAAAGAATGTAATTGTAGACATCTTCCGCAATGTCTGAATCCGAATAAGCATCGTTTCCGTAAGGAATTACAATTCCACCTGTATCCTTAATATTTTTCGAAACATTCACAAAGCGGTCGAAATCTGAAAAATTCAGCTCTGTTTTTTTATTCTGAAGATACCAAAGCTGCAGAAATGTAACAGTAAACGTTTTTACGGCAGGACCTTCAATCCTAATCGCGGCATCTTTCCAGTAAGCAAAACGCTTGTGGTTCAGATTTATGTATTCATCAGAAATATTAAGTCCGCCGGTGTAGGCGACTTTTCCGTCAATATCAATAAGCTTACGGTGATCGCGGTTATTCAGCGCGGTATCGTAAACAGGAATGAACGGAGAAAATATTTTTGCGTTCAAGCCCTGCTTTTTCAAAAAATTTTCGTAGCGGCGGGTCGCCAAAGTTACAGAACCCAGACTGTCGTAAAGAATAAAAACTTCAACGCCGGAGCTTGCCTTTTCCACAAGAATTTCAAGAATCTTGCTCCACATAAAACTTTCTTCAATTACGAAATATTCAACAAAGATGAATTTTTCCGCTTTTTTTAAATCTTCCAGCATTACCGGGAAGAAATTTTCTCCGCAAGAAAAATATTTTGTCTCAGTATTTGTAAAAGTTGAAAAGCCTGCGCTGTTTTTTAAATAATTTGAAATATCCCGTACTTTCGGATAAATTTCCATCGCTTTTTTTTCAGTATTGACATCAGAAAGAAACGGCCGCGAGTAATTTTTTATCTTTTTAAGCCGTTTTGAATAATTTGTTCCCGGAAGATTTTTTTTAAACAGAAAAAACAAGGCAATTCCAAAGAAAGGCAAAATCAGGACAGGTATAAGCCAGGCAATTTTAAATTCATTCCGCCCCGGACTGTTAACCAGATAAAAACAAAACAAAAGGCTTATAACACTGCTGACCAGAAAAAAATTCTGCACGTACGGCATATAAATAAAAACCGGCAGCATGAAAATTCCAATCTGAACAAGAAGAAGCAGCACAACAATAAGAATACGGCTAAAAATAAGAGTCTTTAAAGTTTTAAAACGACGGTGCAAAGCACGCGACTGCCGAGAATTTTTGTCCATCTTTTTGCCAATTTCCTCTTTTACAAGTATAATTAAATATAATAAATTTTGCTATTTTCGCCGACAATAAAATATCCAAAAAGTCGAAGAGCGAGGTATAAAATGAAACAGATTGGAATCAAATTAGCAGACGGCACATTTTACCCGATAATGGAAGAAGGAAAGCCTGTAGAAAAAACTTTAGTACTTACAACTGTGAATGACAATCAAACTCGCGTAATTGTCGATGTATACCGTTCAAAAACAGGAACAATGAAAGACGCCGAATATGTCGACAGCCTTCAGATTGACAACCTTGTGGCGCATCCAAACGGAACTGCCGACATCAAACTCAACATCGGACTTGACGAAAATAATAAACTTCATGCGGAAATGATTGACCCGGAAACCGGAGGAACTTCAAACGCAAACGTAACTCTCGTTTCAAGGACTCTGGAAGAACGGCTTGAGCCGACAAATTACGATGTAAAACTTGAAGATAAAAATACGGCGGAAGAAGACTCTCTTGAAGATTTGCCGGAAAATGAAGAAAACATTCCAGAAGAACCTGCCGAAGAAGACTTTGAACTTCCAGATTTTGAAGAAAACAACGATGAGCCAATTATAGAAAATCCGATTTCGGAAGAAACCTTGCCGGACGAAAATCCATTGGAAGAGCCGCTTGCCGAATACAACGATGACACAACGGAAGCATTTTCAGACGAAGGATTCGACCTTCCTGATTTTGAAGAAAATGTGCCTTCTGATGAAGAAATTTCAATTCCGGTCGCAGAAGAAGAAAATTCAGAACCTGAAACACAGGCAGAGGACAAAAATTCAGAAGATAAAACAGATACAGCAGGAGCGGGAGCGGCGGGAGCCGGGGCGGCGCTTGGTCTACTGGGAGCCGCGAGCCTGCTGAAAAAACAGGAAGAAGAAAAATCTGAAAAATCAGAAGAAACCGCAGGTTCTGAGCCGGAATTTAAAGAACCGGAACACACAGAACCAGAAGATGACGCGACTATCGAAGCGGATAAAATTGAAGCAGAACCAGAAAGCAGCGACGCAACCACAGAAGATTCTACGGAAAATTTTGAACTTCCTGATTTTGAAGAAGCCGGCAGTCCAGACGCTGCGTCTGAAACGACTGAAGCGGCAGAAGCAGAAGAACCGGCAGAACCTGAACCAACGGCCGAAGATTCAACCGTAACCGCGGCTGAACCTGAACACGAAGCAGAAAACGCCGGAAAGGAAGCTGACACAAAAACCTCAGAGCCTTCAGAATTCGATGACTTTGACCTTCCTGATTTTGACGACAACTCAAATTCTGAGCCGGAAAATGACGAAAAATCCGTTTTGGATGACGACGCCTTTTTTGACTCAATTACCGCTGATGACGAAGACAAATCAAAAGCAGAAGAAGCTGATTCAACATTGGTAAACAATAACACGCCTTCCAGCGGAATAAATTTTGACGGACTTTACGACAAGGAAACAGCCGCGGGCAATTCTTCCGAATCAAATTACGAAACAGAATCCGAAGAAATAAAGAAAAAAACAAAAACGCCTGTAATCATCTGCATAGTCTGCGCAATAATTTGTATTCTGGCAACGCTCCTGATTCTTTTTGTAGTTCCTTCAAAATATAATCTGCTTAACAAGCACGACAAACAAGAATCAGAAGCAGCGGAAATTCAGCAGCCGGAAGAAACAACAGAAATTCAGGAAGAACCGGAGCCAGCCGTAATCGAATCAAAAGAGGAAGAAATTGTAGTTGCTCCTGAGCCTGAACAAGTTATTCCGGAACCGCCAAAAGAACCGGAAAATAAACCGGCTGACATAACATATAAAATCAAATGGGGCGACACGCTTTGGGATATTGCAGATTCATACTACAAAAATCCTTGGAATTACAAAAAAATCGCCCGTTACAACAACATAAAAAATCCTGACTACATAATTTCAGGAACAACAATTACAATTCCTGCAAAATAATTTGAGAAGAACACTTCAATTATGATAGAATAGGGACTGTCTGATAACTATAGTTATGCTGAATTACCTTATGAATTTATTTCATGGCCAGCATTTGAAACGATTGTTTTTATCAGGCAGCCCTTATTTTTTTACGGAACTTTTTAATTTAAAAATGAAGAATTCAAAATTTTACGCTTTTATACTGCTTTTCGCATTTTCCGCAGTTTTTTCTGGCTGCGGACAGACTTTAAATTCAACATCAGACAATATTCCTGCAAAGGACAGATATTATTATCTAGGGTTAAAAAAACATAACGAAGGAAATAATTTTGAAGCAAAACGTCTTTTTTCAGCATCCGCAAAAAAAAGCTCATCATATATCGCAAGGCTGAGCGCAGAAAAACTTACAGAAATCGGGAACGTGCGCGAACGCCTTGAAGCGTGCGACAACCTTATAAAAAAATACAATGATGAGGAAGCGCTGCTGATTGCCGCAGAACAATTTTTTGCGGCGGAAGAATTCACAAAGCTAACGGTTATTACAAACAGCCTAGATTACAAAACCAGCCTGAATCCGCTGATTTACCTGAGATTTTCAGCAATGCTTAAAAACAATAATCCGCGCCTGTTCAATGAAGTTTTTGAATGGTTTACGTTGCGCCCGGTCAGCTCAGAACATTACAAATTTTTCTGCGAAATCTCAAAAAATGAAAATTTTCTGAAAAATCCGGAGCAGGCAAAAATAATTGATTTGCGTTCGGAAGTTTTTAAGCGGAACTATAAGATTGCGTTCGAGAAATTTAACGCTATAAAACAAGAACTGCCTTTGACTCCGCAGATAATTTCTGATGCGGGAAAAATTTGCCTTTACGGAAGCGACGCTTATCTTCAGAACGCCAGATTTTTTGACGAATTAACAGAAAAACTTTCCGGAACAGACGCAGAATTTTATTCAAACTTTTATGCGGGCCGCCTTTACGAAAAAATCGATTACCTAACCTATTCCACAAACCGATATAAATCCGCCATGAAATGCGCAAAGACAGATGAACTTTACGACAATGCGCTCTGGTATCTTCTTAGCTTGAATTTAAAAAAATCGACAGGCCAGGGAATAAAAATGATAAAAGAATATTGTTCAACCTGGCACAATCCTGAATATTTTGATGACATTTTTGATATGCTGAGTCCGCTTATGCTTTCTGAAGGACGCTGGAACGAATTCAGCGGACTGTACAAAGCGATTGACGGATTTGCTTCCGATACAATGACTGCAAAATTCGCATATATCTTTGGACGGCTTGTGCAGGAAAAACTTGCGATTCCAGCAATAGACGACACGCACAAAAGCGAAGACGACGCGGCTTTCACAAGAGCGCTGCTCAGCGGAAACGATGTTTATTATAAGACGCTTGCAATTTCAAAGCTTGGACTGGGCGGAGAGAATGCGGAAGAAATCATCTGCACAACAAAAAATAATCCTGAAATTCCAGTTGATATTGAAGCGGACAACCTTTTGCTTGGCTACATTTCGTTTGGCTTTCCTGAAAAAATTTATCCGGAATGGCTGAATCTGAACAAAAAAGGATGCCGCATAAGTTATGAAACCGGACTAAAAATTGCAAAATTCCTTGAAAACTGCGGACACAACAAGAACGAATATTATCCGCAGGCTTTAAGAATCGCCGCAAAAGTCATCAATTCAGCAGACAGACCTGTTTCAAAAGAAGACCTGAAATTGCTTTATCCGCGAAATTACAGCAAAATAATCAGTGAAAAATGCAAAAAATACAATGTTCCAGAAGAAATTATGTATGCGCTCGTAAGAAGCGAAAGTTTTTTTGACCACCAGATTGAAAGTTCAGCTGGCGCGGTCGGACTCACCCAGCTTATGTCATTTACCGGAAACGACATAGCGCATCGACTTAAATACAATGAATATGACCTGAAAAATCCAGACGATAACCTTGAATTCGGAACATGGTACCTGAACAATCTTTCCGGACGACTTGAAAACCGATGGCTTTCTGCATTCTTTGCATACAACGCAGGAATAACAAGAGTTCGGCGCTGGATGAACAGCTCTAAAATCGGGTTCAACAACATAAAAAAACTTCCAGACGATTTATTCCTTGAGACAATTCCTTATGAGGAAACCCGCGAATACGGCCGAAAACTGGTAGGAGCAGCGGCAATGTACGCATGGCTTTACTACGGAAAAGAAATCAGCGAGGAAATTGCCGAAATTGTGGAGACATGATTTTCGCCATCCATGGCTCGCCGCCAACGTTGACTTTTTATGGGAGGACGAATGATTACAATTTCTTTTGAAAACCGCGGAAACTGCGGACTTTGCGAATATTTGTATAATTCCCTTAAAAATCAGATTGTATGCGGCTCTTTAAAATCCAACGAAAAACTTCCGTCAAAGCGCGCGCTTGCCGAAAACCTTGGAATAAGCGTGATAACAGTTCAAAACGCTTATGCTCAATTAATCAGCGAAGGATATATTTATTCAATTGAAAAAAGAGGATTTTTTGTAACCGATTTAAAACCATTCGACGGCGCTTCAGAGAATTCAACATACATTAAAAACAAAAAACCGGAAGATTCCGCAAGAAAAGTTACGCAAAAGACAGAAACAAGCGAATGGTTCGCGGATTTCAGAAGCAATTCAACAAGCTACGAAAAATTTCCATTCAATTTATGGTCGCACAAAATGCGGCAAATTTTAAACTCCGGAGACGAAAAACTTCTTTCAAGGGTAGGAGTAAAAGGCATTCTTGAACTCCGCCAGGCTGTTTCAAAATATCTAAAAGAATTTCGCAACATGCACGTAAATCCAGAGCAGATTGTCATTGGCGCCGGAACAGAAAATCTTTATTCTATGATTGTTCAATTTTTAGGAAGGCAAAATCTTTTTGCCGTGGAAAATCCCGGCTACCACAAAGTTTTATATGTCTGCCAGCTTAACGGAGCAAAAGCAGTTCCTGTAAAAATTGATTCACAGGGAATCGATATAAACGAACTTGAAAAATCAAATATCAACATTGTTCATGTTTCGCCAAGCCATCACTTTCCAACAGGAATCGTAATGCCAATCCGCCGCCGGCAGGAACTTTTAAGCTGGGCGCAACGCTCCGAAAATCGCTATATAATAGAAGATGATTATGACAGCGAATTCAGATTCAGCGGAAAACCACTTCCAACGCTCCAAAGCGCAGATAAAAATGGAAAAGTAATATACATAAACACGTTTTCAAAAACCTTAGCGCCATCATTCCGAATCAGTTACATGGTTTTGCCGGAAAAACTGCTTCCAGAATTTGAACAAAAAATAGGATTTTACTCTTGCCCTGTCAGCTCATTTGAACAGTTTACGCTTGCAAAATTTATAGAAGACGGAAGCTACGGAAAACACATAATACGCATGAAAAATTTTTACAGAAATTTGCGGAATTTGCTAATTTCATCAATTGAAACAAGCAAAATAGCAAAATTCTGCAAAATTCAAGAACAGGAAGCCGGTCTGCATTTTCTTTTAACAATTGAAAGCAGATTTTCGCAGGATGATTTAGTTTCACGTCTGACAAAAGAAAAAATAAACCTGCCGCTCCTGAACGACTTTTACTACAACAACACAACGCCAGACGTCCGCAATATATTCGTCGTAAATTATAGCGGCATAAAAAAATCCCGAATCCCGGAAATCGTAAAAAAACTGGAAAAAATCATCTCCGCTCAAGCGGCAACTTAAACACAAGATTTTCCCACCATAAAACAACTAAATAAACGCCACACAACGCAAGCTCCGGGAATTGCCCGCCAACACAAAAGGCCGCAACCGGATATATTCCTTATGCCGAAACAAGAGCCTTGCCTCTCCTGCCCTTCCCCGAAAAAAAAATCGCTTTTCTTAATGCAAAAATTAACGTCCGCGTCTAAAGAATTTTCTGTCTACATCCTATAAGGGCGGTTCTGTCTAGCAAAATCGAGTTTTTCGTGTTCTTACGTTCAATACAATATTGGAGGATAAGATGAAAAAATTATTCGCTTTCATCTCAATCTTGGCAGTAGCTGCTGCGGCCTTGTTCGCTGATGTTTCTGCAAAGAAAAATGCCGACGGAACTGTAGATGTAACGTTCTTCTACGGAAATCCTCGGGCTTCGGAAGTTCTCCTTGCCGGCGACTTTACCAGCTGGCAGGACGGAGCGCTTCCTATGACAAAGGGAGAAAAAGGTTTCTCTATTACACGCACATTCAAAATGGGTGAAGAGGCCCGCTATAAGTTCATTTCAGACGGAAACTGGACGACAGACCTCCGCGCGCCTGATTTTGTAGACGACGGCTTCGGCGGAAAGAACGCCCATATCGTGATTGCTGACCTTGTTGCCGGCGACGGCGATGACGCTGGCGCAGCAAAGGCCAAGATCAACTTTGTTTCTTGGACGATGATGGGTGTTCAGGCTAACTACCTGACACAGAATGCAAAAGATTCAAAAGACAAGGGTCTTGACTTGGATTCTGTAAACATTGGTTTCAAGTCTTATGATAAATTCACAGGTATGTTCCTTCCTAACGCTCCGTTTTATATCGAAATCGCTTTGGCTGAGACAGACTTGGAAGATTATTCTGGCGAAGGCAAAATCAAGCAGATTTATGCAAAAGATAACTATAATAATGAAACTCTTGAATTTGAGGAAGGCTTCAAACAGCTTGTAAGCGGCATTTTCACTAATCCGGTTTCATATTTTGCAAGAGCAAACGACAATTCGGCTGATGATGACGGACCTGGTTCAAATCCGTTCCTCGGACACCTTAAATTCGGCTGGAACACTCCATATATCAATTTCTTGACAGGATTCAACTATGCAAAGCCGGATGTTCGTCAGGCAATTACATGGAAGACAATCGACGGAAACTGGGATGCAGGCTATCAGCATGTTGGTGGTTTCAATGTGTTCAGTCTTGGCTCAAAGGCAGTTGCGGCTCTTGAAGAGGCTACTGGTCTTACATTCGATGTTGGATTCGCTCCGAACAAGACAGCTGACCGAAAAGGTACAAAGTACGGTTACTGGGGATGGGCTGGAGTTAAGAAAGACAATCTCGTGATTGATTTCCAGACAAACGGTATGTACAACGGAGATTATCTGTTCTATCAGCCGGTTGAACATGACTTCATCCTCGGTGCAAAGGATGAATTTGAAGTTGGCGACGGAAAACTTTCTATTGCTGCACAGGGCTTGATTGCAACACATCAGAAGTCTTCAACAGATATTTCTGATCCTGACGGTGATGGAAAGAATGATACCAACACAACTGACTACTTCGGATATTCAACAGACGTATTCTACCGCTCAGGCGACTTTGACGGAATCAAGAACATCGCCGGTAACGTTCAGGTTGGATACAAGACAGATATGTTCGGCGCGAATGTTGAGTACCGCTTCCGTGGTGCGCAGGCATCTATGCTCTATCTCCGAGAGAACCATGACGACGGAACATTCGACCTTTCTGAGACACTCGGAAACATCAACACACAGAGAATTGCATTCAACGGATTTGTAAACCCTATTGAAGCACTTTCTATCAATCTTGGTGTTGAGGCTGAGATGGCTTTGGAGACTCTTGATTATGATGACGAATTCTTCAAAGGTTATTTAAATAATGTTCAGCCATGGTATGAAAAACGTTGCGCTAGTTATGTAGATCCGCATCTTGCAATTGATAGTGGTGCTGAATTTACATTCGTTCCGGATGTTTCTTATAAACTCTCTGATTCAATGTCTATCGGTGTTGCAGCAACATTGAATTATAATGGCTTTGAATATACTTCCGCATGGGAAGAATACAAGGGAGCTAATAGTGATGACCTTGCAAAATACGGCGCCTCTGATTCACGATTCCGCTTTAAGAAGGCAGGAGCCACATTCAGCATGAAGCCGGACAGCGATGTTGTGCAGGGTGTGAATGTTTACTACGGACTTGATATGTCTAACAGTGTCAGATATTTCAACACATTGATTGGACAGGTTAAGTTCCCTATGGACATCACAGCAAACCTTGCAATCGGTATCAAGACAGAAAATACAGCATCTGCCGACAAGTCATTTGATTCAGATGTAAACAATCCGTTCGCATTCGCACTCGGCGTTTCAAAGCAGTTCAAGGCTATGAAGAAACCAATCCTTTACGCTCAGTTTGTATACAACATGGATCCGTTCAAGCACTTTGGCGACGGACAGGACGGTTTGAATCTTGACGGAGCAAACGTAAAGGGCTCATGGGAAAAAGAAGGTGTCGGCGACATCGATCCTGTTGACTGGTACGACGGACGTGCCGCTATGCGCGTAGGTATCCGCTGGGATATATAAATCAGATTACTTCCTGTAATTTGATTTATAGCGAGTTTTTGAAAACAAAAACTCGTTCCGCTGCTGGCAAACATCCTTGTTTGCCGGTGGTTTGCTGGCAGATTTTTATCTGCCGGTGGTTGCAAGACAGAAATGCCTTGTGTTAGAAAAACGGTGAAAGCGAATTGAAATAAAGCCGTTTGGCAACAGACAGCAATTTTCAGGCGTTTTCGCAGTCTAAAGAATAATAACTTTAGGAGAAAAGAATGAAAAAATTAATAATCAGCGCAATAACAGCGGCTGCTCTTCTTTTTGGATTTGCTGGCTGTTCTGGTGATTTGCACGATGATGAAAAGAATGGTGGGTCTGCAGGAACTGGATCTTGGTATTATATCAGTGCTGGAAATCCAGCTTCTGCACCTACTGTCATTTTTAACACCGCAGGTGGGCAGACCGCAAATATTAAGCAAACAAAAACAACTGGAAATATTTTCTTCAAAATTGATACAACAAAGGAAGTTGAAGAAGAAGATTTTGGCTCTTTGAAGAAACGTTGGTTCTGTGAAGAAATTGATGAAAAGGCTGCAAAAGAACTTGGTTGGGAAGACAAGAATCTCTCTGGTCTTGCAATTTATTGTTATGCCGAATTTGACCCTATTTCAAAAGGTCTAAGTATTTATACTCATGATCCTGAATGTTTTGGAGGGTGGTCTGGCAAGCCAATGAGCAATGATGGTGCAGTATTAAAAAATTATTCTGTGAATTTAAATATTTCTTTTGATGTTTCTGCTTCGAACAAACCGGTTGGAACTATATTTGTTACAGGACAACCTTTTGGATGGCAATATCCTAAGAATTTCGGTTGGTCAGCTGGAAATGTTGATGACAAGCAGTTTGTTTCAAAAGATTCCTCACTTGTTTATTCTTATAAAGTAGAAGCTGCTGAATTTCCAAGTGAAACACCTGAGCTTCAGCTTGTTCTGTTCAGTACTGATGTTGATGCTAAGAATGCGACAAGTAGTGATTTTTCTTTGCAGTCTAAAAACTTTAAAATTCCATTGAAGGATAATAGCAAAACTCCTTATGCCGACTTCCAAAATAAACGTTTTGAGAATGGAGCAACAATCAATGTTCTTGCTGTAGTTGATTCTGAAGGGAATGTTAAAGCAACTTTAAAGTAGTTTAAAACTATCTTATGACCATCTTAATTGAATCAGAGTATGTCTGATGATTTTAAGATGGTTTTTTTTATTAAAAATAAAAAATAGAGAGTATATATGACTGATGACGAAAGTAAAAAAACTGCAAGTGCTTTGGTAAATAATATAAAGAATCATTTTGGTAATAAATTAAGAAAACGTCGTATAAGCAAAAAATATGAAACTAAAATTGATGAATTAGGTCAGAATAACGAGAAGGGATATATCGGTAGATTTTTTAAGGTAACTTCTGATTTATCAATTTGGGTTGGGTATGACCCAAATCCAGATTATGGTTTTAATATTTCTTTTTCATTTAAAAAAGATTCTGACAATGAGCGAACACTTAAAAATGTATTGCAAAGGTATGATCCAAAAATCGACGACAGAAAATTGGATGACAAGAAAGGGGATTTATGGTTTGTAGTAAATCTAAATGTAATAATAAATAACACTGGCAATATACAGATTGGTGGAGAAAAGAATAGTCAAAAAAATGTAAGTAAATCATCCACTGATTCTAAATCAAAAGTTACAGATATTATAAATAATGCAATAAGCATAATTTCAAGCGTTTTAAAAACATTTGGATTATTTTGATTATAAAATATATAGCTATCGACAAAACAGTAAAGGACGCTTTTAGAGATTTTTGTACAAATAACTTTCCTGGAAGAATTATTGAATGTAATAATTTTGATGATTACATAAGATTTCAGGCAGGAAATCATTTTAAAGATTGTTTACATTATGAATATGGAAAAAATAAACAACTTTAACTTCATATAGAATTTGATGAAAAAGAAGAAAATGATATTTTTTATCAAATTTTATCTTCTTTTGGTGGTTGCAAAAACTTGAGTTTTGTTTCCAGTCAGAAAGGTTATTATGAATGGGGAACTTTAAATAATCCTCAAAACCAAACTTTTGATGTAACTCAACAAATCTCTAGCACTTCAAATGATATACAGCCAGTTCTTAAACAGTTTTATGAATTACAAAAAGAAGTTGAACCATATCTTAGAAAAATAGAATTTTTTATAAGAAAATACTGGAATTTTTAATTCTTTCCTCCGTTCTTTGACAATTAAATTATCTATTAATCCCAGGCATTTTATTATTGTTTTATAAAATGCCTGGGAATTATTGACGCTTAAATTTTCAAGGAATCTTTTATCTTTATGACTTCCTCAGCAGAAAGCTGCACTGCTGCCGCGATTTGCTCAACTGTAAGCAGATTCATTTTTAGGAGATTTTTTGTGGCCTCTATTTTTGCGTTTCGTTCTCCAGCCAGAAGTCCATCTTCCCGGGCCTCATCTTTCCATTCGCGGATTTGGTCTTTCCAAAGCATATATTCTGCCCTCCATTTCTGGTGATTCTTGCATGAGTCGACGGCAGTCTGAATTTCCTTTGTCAGCGGGTCGGTCGCGGTGTGGCTCCTTAGGAATTCAAGGAACGCCCGGACATTCGGATTTTCGGCCTTCTCAAAGCTGCTTGCATTATAGATTACTTTGTGGATTCTGTCATTCAGAATCCGTTCGCCGCTGACTTCTTTTGTCGCAAAGTTGTAGACCGGCTTTTCCTCCCCGAACGGGTCATCAAGGCAGATGAACACGACATAGGACTCCTTGAGTTCCTTGAAGCTTTCGCCGCGGTTCAGGTGGTCAATGTCCATCATGCTCTGATAATAGCGCATACGCAGGCCTTCATCTTTCTTGATTACTGTTTGCATTTCTATGTCGATGATTTTATCTTCATCCTCAAGATATGCGTCCAGGCGGATGCCCTTGCCGTTGTAAAGCTCGTCGATTGAATATTGAGATGTGACAAACTCAATCTTCCTGACCTTGATTCCTAAAAGGTTCTGGACGACGCCCTTTGCGATTTCAGGATTCCTCATAATCTTGGAAAAAAGGAAGTCGTCCGTGAAAAACAGGTCGTCGTAGGATTTCATAGCGTATTTAGATTCTTTCTGCATTTTTTGCTCCTACATAGTTAACGCAAAAAAAATGCAGAAACGGAAATTCTTCACAAAGAATTTTGCAAGTTTTTTGAAAAAAAACTTGATAACAGGCTGGAAGCTATTGTTGGCAAAGAAATTACAGCCGGCGCAAATCACAGATAAAACCTATGTTTTTTTCAATATTATGGTGATTCAGGTTTTGTATCCAGATTTGCGTTGCAAGACAGG
>OBSA01000019.1_pt1 | contig 79199 bp, 82 predicted proteins | sample 1501291 | NCBI WGS metagenome assembly OBSA01 (sample SAMEA3360679, study PRJEB22359) | human gut metagenome | biome: ENVO:urban biome; feature: ENVO:human-associated habitat; material: ENVO:feces | place: Bangladesh | collected 2011 | reverse complement strand
GAGTTAAAAATTTCAAAATTAGCAGAAGATGCTCTTGAATGTAGTTAATAAGAGGGCTGGAGAGCCCCAAAAACTAATTGTCTTATTGACAATAATCATAGGAGAAAAATTGGGACTTAAAATCCAATGCTTTTGAACAAACTACTAAGGTTCTGGCTGGTATTCCAAAACTTGATAATGAAATCAAAAAGGCTCTTAATAGTACTGGTTTGAATAATTATATTCGAAATAAAAACGACCGTGGAGAAAATGTATCATTACAGTACGTATTAAACCGCGTAACAGCTTTGGACTGGACTTTATTGGACTTGTTCTATCAGTTGAATACATTCCATTATTACGAAGAAAAATATTTACTTGCAGAAAAAGGTGAAGAAGATTCAGCAATGTACAACTTCGGTATAATTACACAGTACATTTCTAAATATATGGAAATGCATCTGCCAATCTTATCTGGAAGAAGTTTTCAGGAGAATGACCTTCCTCGTGATTTTTTTAATTCATTCTTATACGCTTTATTCCGTCTTGGTGAAACAGAAGTAGAAGATGCAGATGACCCATTTCCAAAAGGGTGTGTCCCATTCCTTACAGTTCACCAGTCTAAAGGTCTGGAATTTCCGGTTGTTGTGTTAGGTTCGGTTCAGCATAAAGGTAAAAATGCTCGACCGATGGATGTGCTTGTACGAAAAATGCTCAAAGAACAGGGTAATCCTCCAGGAATTGCAGAGCCTTTGGATAAAATGGATATGTACGATACAATGCGATTGTTTTATGTTGCTGTCAGTCGCGCAAAAAAATTATGTATTCTAACTCAAATGACAGGTGCTGGTTATTCTACTTTTGGCCCAATGAAAGATTTGATTGCATCTCAAAAGTTTGAAAACATTGCTTCTTTTGATTTTGATTCTTTACCTTCAAGTAATGATAAAAGTGAAGAAATGACACATGTCTATACTTATACAGCAGATTATCTTCCTTACAAAAATTGTCCTAGAAATTACATGGTTTTCAAAAGATATGGATTTGTACCATCAAGAAGTCAAACGATGTTCTTTGGATCTCTGGTACATGAAACAGTTGAAGACTTGCAGAACTTTATTGTCGGAGGTTTGAGGTAATGAGTGAAATGTCAGACGCAGAAATTGAATTAAAACTTCGCGATTTTTTTGAATCGAACTTCCAGTACTTAAAAGAAAGTTCTGGACACGCAATTGACGGGTACATGAAAGAAAAGGCCTTTCAGCAGGTTTTGTACTACTGGAAAAAGAATCGTAAGTTGATAGAGAAAATTACTCGTTCAGAAGTAAAGCTTTCTTTACCCGAAAGAGAAACTCCTAATGATAAGATTCCATACACCATTGAAGGTATTGTTGATATTGTTCAAGAAAAAGACGGAACATGGCTTTATGATTTGAAGACTCATGATATTGACCGCATTAAAGCAAACATCACGCAGTACAAAGAGCAATTGTATATCTATTCTTATATCTGGAAGAAACTGCAGGGAAATGAACTTGATAATACAGCTGTTATTTCGACACCTCTTCCAGAAAGACTTGAAGCTGCAATTCGTAAAAGAAAACCTGAATTGATTGAACAAGAACTGGAAGCATGGCAGCCAATTATTCCAATAGGTTATAAAGAGGAAGAAGTTGAAGAAATGATTAGCAACTTTGGAGAAGTTGTTGAGAAAATCGAAAAATCAGAATTCTGTCCGCCTGATGTAGATGTTCTTTTGAATAAGCCTGCTGGAATGAAAAGTGTTTTTGCTGTTCATGTTTGCAGAAACTGTGACGTTCGATTTAGTTGTTCTTCATATAGGAAGTACCTTGAAGTAAGTAAAGGTGCTACACGAAACGATATGAGAAAATATATGAAGCCTTCTGCTGAAGAACGCGAGGAATTTATTCAGGGAAATATGGAAGAATAGAAGGAAATATATGAATAAAGAACGGATAGAACTTTCCGCAAAAGCAAAATTAGAAGATGTATTATCTCGATTAGGTTATGTAACACCAGAAATTCCTTCTAATGATAAGACTCCAAGCTGGGATGGTTTTATTCGTTTGTATAATAATGAAGAATCTGCTGCAAAATCTCTGCTATGCAAAATGATACCTATGCAGCTAAAAGGGCATTACCAAAAAGCACCTTATAGTGAAAGTACAAGCTTTGATGCTGAAATAGATGATTTAAGAAATTATTTTAATCACAATGGAGTTTTTTTTATTGTGGTTTATCTAGATGAGACTGGAGACTACAAAATATATTATAATTCACTTACACGACTAAAAATAAGGCGATTATTAAAGGGAAGAGAATTTCAAAAAACAATATCGATTCATTTACAAGGCTTTCCAGTAGATAATAGGAAGGAAGCTATTGATTTATTTTTCGCATTTACTTTAGATATGGAAATGTCATTACCAAATAAAGATATAACTTTAAAAGATGTTTTCACAAAAATGATTCCTGGTTTTGATACTTTTAAGATTACATATCGAGGTGTTCAGTATAAAGATGATCCTTTTGAATATTTTCTAACACATCCGACAACAGCATCATTACAGAATAGTCAAACAGGGATTACTTTTCCTGTTGATACCATATTTTTAAAAGCAATATATTCAAAGCATAAAGATTCTATCACTATAAATGGAATTCAATATTATGACTCTTTTGATGTAGTTCGACAAAAAAGCAATAATCTTGTTATTCATTTTGGAAAAAGTTTTAGTTATGATTTAAAAGTTTCTGATAAAATGATTAAAGGAAAATTTAATTATAGGATAAACGGTAACATAACAGAACGAATAAAAGACACTCGGTTTCTATTGGCATATTTGGAGAACAAATATTTTGAAATTAATAGTCATAAAGGATTTTATTTATCTGATGAACAAATCAGTACTGTTGATAAAGAGTATTTTCGAAATAATCTAAATTTACTTGTAAAAACAGAAGAATTACTGACAAGCTTGAAAAGCACAACAGTTTTAGATTATGACATGGTTTCTGAAACAGAAGAAAAAATTTTGATTCAACTTATAAATACAGTCTTACTAGGAAAAACATGTATACCAGATAATCCAAATGTTCTTTACAAGATTAATATAGCAAATATTGAACTTCTTCTTATTGCAGAGAAAATAGATGATAAAAACTACAAAATTATAAATTATTTTTCAGACAAAAATTGCAATATCAAATTGCACTATTTTTTGATTTTTTTCAAAGCCTGTAGATTAAGTCCAACTGCTCATTGAAAAGCTCATCCGGTGTTTTGTAGCCTAGTCTTTTTCTTGGTAGTCCGTTTATTAAGTCTTCAATTCTCTCAAGCTCTTCCTCAGAGATTTTGTTGATGTCTGTGCCTTTTGGAATGAAGCGTCTCAGAATTCTGTTGTGGCGCTCGTTGATTCCTCTCTCGTATGATGAGTAAGGATGTGCGAAGTATATTTTTGTGCTTTCATTTTCAAGTTCGGCAAGCGAGGCAAATTCAAGTCCGCGGTCGGCTGTCAGCGTCTTGAAGATTTTCTCCGGTCTATCTCCAAAGTCTGAGAGCAACTGCTTGATTTCCGAATTGACCGCGCTGGCTGCCTTTGCTGGAATTTTCCGCGTTATGTAGAAATCCGTGTTGCGCTCGACGAGTGTCAGAACGACAGAGTTTCTTCCTTTCTTTTTTCCGATTACAGTGTCTATTTCCCAATGTCCGAATGTTTTCCGCGTCTCGACTTCCGCAGGTCTGCTTTCAATGCTTGCTCCGAGTCTCATCTTTCCTGTCCTGTTTTTCTTGTCGTGTTTTTTTCGTTTCAGACTTTCAGGCAGGTCTGAAACTCTCACTTCAATAAGCCCCTTGTGAATCCAGTTGTAGAGCGTCTTTGTGCAGACGGAATTTTTTTTTGTGAAGATTCTTTCAGTTCTTAGCCTTCCTGATGAGGCGTCCACCGACCATTTTTTCAGAGGGCTTGAGAAGTTGTCTTCAATGCGGTTTATGAACTCCGCGCATTCACGGAATTTTCCGGTTCTGTGGCAGTTAGCGCGGTTTGCCTTATATTTTTCCTGTCCTGTTTCTGCACGGTAGCATAAGCGGCGGCTTCTGTACATTTGCTTTGAGCCTCTTCTGATTTCGTTCTTGACGGTGTTGTATGCGCAGCCTATTTCTTTTGCGATTGAGTATACCGTGTGTCCGTCCTTGAGTCTGAGCTGGATAAGAGTGCGTTCGCAGATTGTCAGGTGCTTGTTTCTGACGTGTTCAAGTGTGTATTTCATTTGGCAGATTCCTTGCCGGACTGGATATTCAGCCGCCAAAAGAATTTGCAGGTTTCTTTCTATTCTCCGAATTCTGTGTTTTGCCGCATATCAAAGTCCGATTTGTTTAAATAAGCACAATTACCTTGATATGTCAAACTGTTTTTTCAAGATGAGAAATGAGGGCTTATGGAAAACTCAAGCCGTGCTTAGGCACGGGCGGCATCTGGAAGTGCCTCTGAGTTTCCCACAAGCCTGATGTTAGAACCGACACGTGTCGGTTCATTTTTTATTTCTTTTTTCAAACAGTGGCTCAAGCTCCCAGAAGTTATCCTTGTTCAGGATAAAGCGGCATTCATAGCTTCCGCCGTCTTTCTTCGTGCATTTTTTGAGTGCGGTCTTTTTCCCCTCGCATAAAGCCTTTATGTCCGACTTTGTGAATTTTGTTCCTCGTGTTTCTTTCCACAACGACTTGAATTTGCAGCCGTCCTTGTAGCCTGTGCAGAACCAGTTTTTCGCACTTTCTTTTACAGGCTTTCCGCAGGCTGGACATTTGATTTCATTCTCTGTAATTCCTATGTGGTCGATTTTTATTTCCGTGCTGACAGCCTGCCTCACAAAGTCCTTCATTTTTTTCTCGAAGGTTTCAGGATTTTCCGCAAGTTCTTTTTCCCACTGAGTTGTCGCTGATATGTCGGCAACCTGTTTCAATGAGGAATTTCTCAATGCGGAAAGGAGTGTTTCGCCGAGTCTTGTGCAGATGAAATTTTTGTTCTGGAGTTCAATGTATCCGTTTGCAGTGAGCTTAGGAATGAACGTGTGCCGTGTCGCCGGAGTTCCAAGTCCTGTAAGTTTTTCATTTTGTTCATTATGAACCGACACGTGTCGGTCGGGCTTTGGATTTTCCATGAATGAGAGAATGCTTGCCTCGTTGAAATATTTCGGAGGTTTTGTCCATTTTTCCTTTGTCTCTGTTTCGGAAAGGACAAGCGAGTTCCAGTCGATTCCGTCAAGGCTTTGTTCTTCGCTTTCAGATTCTTTGCTTTGAACCGACACGTGTCGGTCGCACAATATATCAGTAAACTTTTTCCAGCCTGGTTCTGTTGTCTTTCTTCCGGAGATTTTGAATGTGTTTCCTCCGACTTCAAGAATATAGACCTGCTGGATATATTTTGACTCCGGGAGGAAGGCTGCCATGAAACGCTCAAGAATCAGCGTGTAGATGTTCATCTGTTTTTCGTCTGCGTTTTCAGGAAGGGCTTTCAGCGGAATCAGGGCATGGTGGGCTTCGAGTTTTTTGTCGTTGAAGCACCTCTTGTTTGAAACGGAAAAATCCTCGCTTGCGGCAAGCTGCCTGTATTTAGGATATGCTCTGCAAAGCTCGTTAAACACATCTTGGCAAAGTCCGGTGTTTCCGCTTCCCATCACTTTGGACGGAGTTCGCGGATATGAGACGCATTTGAGGTCGTCGTATAGCGACTGGATTATTGAGAGCGTTTCGTTTGCGCTGTACCCAAAAAACTTGAAAGCATCTTTTTGCGCTGAGTTCAGGTTATAGAGCTGTGGCGGCTCAACGGATTTTTCCTCTTCCTTTTTTTCTTTCAGGATTGCTTTCTTTCCGACACATTCTTTTAGTTTCAGGCTTCTTGAATCGTCTGGGAATTTTGTTGTGTTGTTTTCAAAGTAAATTCCTGTGCATTCGGTGTTCCCTGAACCGACACGTGTCGGTCGAAAAATTCCGTAGTGCTCAAAATATTTCTCGCTCCTGAAATTTTTTATTGCGTCGCACCTTTCTGAGATTGCGCTTAGAATCGCTGTCTGGACTCTGCCGACAGGAAGCTTTGTGTTTGCGGCGCGGCTTATGTATCTTGAAAAATTCATTCCGACAAGCCAGTCTGCGTGCTGCCGTGCGAAGCCCTGAGCAGAAAGCACATTGTATTCTGACAGAGGTTTTGCGTTCCTGATTCCATCTTTTATGACCTCGGCGGTGAGTGCCTGCGATACCCAGAACCTTTTTATCCTTCTGAAGTCTGTGATTCCAGCCATCAGAAGGCATTCCCTAGCAATGACTTCGCCCTCTCGGTCTGCATCGGTCGCAATCAGGATTTCCTCGTTGCGGTGCTTTTTCAGAAGGCTGATGACAATTTTAGTCTGTTCCGATGTATTTGGATTTGCTCGGTAATCGAATCTCTCTGGAATAATCGGAAAAATTTCGGAAGTGTAGTGTTTCGGCTCTTCCAGGTTGAACAGATGTCCTTTGCAGTTTGTGATTGTGGTGTCTTTTCCGGAATATATTCCGCCAGTTTTCCTGCATGAGAGCGCATCCGCAAATTCTTTTGCGACATTCGGTTTTTCTGCGATGATAAGCATTTTGAACTCCTTCGGGCGGGCAGAAGTTCATTTCCATTTATAGCCTGATATTCAGGATTTTTCAAGAGTATGTGTATTCGCTGCTGCTGTTGAACCGACACGTGTCGGTTCAACTTTTAAAAAAGGGCGTTTTTTCCGATAAAGTCGTGCTTTTCAAGTCATTAAAAGAATTTTCAGACAAAGAGCCGTTATTGAAAAGAGATGAAATGAGCAAAAGAGAAAAAAGAGTAACTCTTGGACGCAAGATAAAGGTTTGTGCTACAAGCCGTACTATTTCGTTTCCAGTTCTGGAATTGTCTGTGTTACGTGCGTTTTTTCTGTAATGCGGATGTCTTTTTTCTTCTATAATATGCGGTGTAGTACAGTGGATTTTGTTGCATTTTGGTATAGGATTTTTGAAATTTGTATTTTTTGTAAGAAATATTTATATATTGACAAGATATTTCTATAATGACATATTTATTACAGGTTTAGACGTGAAAATATATGTCATTGGTGGAAAAATATGTATTTCTCAAAAAAGAGAAAGTTTTTGATAGCTCAGGTGATAAAAAAATCGCCGGACTTGCTGTGCAGAATTTCCCTTGATGTTGGCTGGTGCGGATTACAGGAGCTTGCGGAGATGTCGGACATAATGTTCCGTGCCTGGAGAATATGGAGCAATAGCCGCTGGACTTTCTTCAGAAAAAAATATTCCGGCATTTTAAGAAAATTTTATGTGGGCTATGACAGCGGCGGTGGAATGTGCAGACCTCAGTTCTGTCTTCTAGTTTTGGTCAAGCCTGATTTAAAAAACGAGGAATGGATGCTTCGGAAAAAGGTATATTTGAGCTGGTACTCAGCCTGGAGTTCTGCGATGAGGAATTCTTCCGATGTCAGCGTTAATGTTGAATTTTTGAATAAGGAAAATGCATTTGAAGCAGTTGAGAAATTCTGCAATCTGAATGTGTTTGAAAGTTCTTCAGTGGACAATGAGTTGATTGGAATTGAAAAAAGTATAAGGCAGAATCACCGCACATTTTCTGCCGGAGGAATATTCAGAAACGCACTGAACCGACACGTGTCGGTCGATGAAAAAGCAACGGATATTGAGGAATAAAAAATGACCAAAAAAGAGCGTGAGCGCAGAAAGGAGAATTCATTTTACAATTCAGAGCTGGCACGGTTACAAAAGAATGTCGTCCGTGCGCAATATGATATGCTGTTCTACAAGAATGGCAAAGAGGCTGCGGACAAGATGTTTTTTTATAACGCTTGGAGTCATCGTTACAGAGGACTTGCTCTTGGAGAACCAAAGGCGAAGTCCTATGAAAAGGCAAAATTAAATCTTAAAAAAGCTGTCTTGGAGATAAAGGAACACAAGAAAAAAAACTATGAAAAGTCAAAAGCAAATAAAGCTAGGGGACTAAAATGTACAAACTGAATATCGTAGACATGTTCTGCGGCGGTGGCGGAGAATCAACAGGCCTTATTGAGGCAGCTCATGAATATAATTTTGACATAAACATGAGCGCCATCAATCACTGGGAAAGGGCAATTGAGACCCACTCACAGAACTATCCTTTTGCTGAACACAGATGTGAAAATGTTCAGCATATTGAACCTAATACTCTGGCGGCATCCAAAGGCTGTGACCTGATGTGGGCTAGTCCTGGATGCCAGCATTTTTCAACAGCTCGTGGCGGAAAACCTCGTTCTGAAGATATGCGCAGTCCTGCATGGGAAGTATTGAGGTTTGCTGAAGAGCTTAGGCCTAAAAGAATCATTATTGAGAATGTTCCTGAGTTTCAGACGTGGGGACCTCTCGATTCAGATGGGCATGTGATTAAGGAGTGTAAGGGAAAGACATTCAATGTATTCATTGCAGGGCTTCGCTCCCTAAATTATATCGTGGACTGGCGTGTTCTGTGTGCTGCTGATTACGGTGCTCCGACTTCCAGAAGAAGGCTTTTCATTCAGTGCGTAAGAAAAGATTGTGGGAAAAAAGTCATCTGGCCGCAGCCGACCAACGTAAAGGGCGGCGACCTTATACTGCCTGGCTGGCATTCAGCGGCAGAAATCATAGACTGGTCATTTCCGAGCAAGCTGATAAGTGAAAGAAAGAAGCCTCTTGCTCCAGCGACTTTACGCCGTATCGAATACGGAATCCGTGAATTCTGGGGAGATGCAGCCGTACCGTTCATTGCAAGACTATACGGCCAGTCCAAAGCTGAAAGCCTTGATAATCCTCTTTCAACAATTTCCTGCAGCGGTGCGCATCACATGCTGATAACGCCTTTCCTCTGCAGGTACAACAAGGGCAACAACAGGGTACATCATATAACAGAGCCTGTGCCTACTTTGAACTGTTCAAACAGGTACGGACTTGTAGAACCTTTTATTTCTGCTATCGGTCAAATATCCGTACGACAGCGGAACAAAAGACTGAATGAGCCACTTTCTACAATCTGCACAAAACAAGAACATTGCCTGGTTTCACCTATGCTGATTCAGTATTACGGAAACGGTCACGCAGTTTCATTAAAAGAGCCGATTCCAACACTTACAACAAAAGACAGATACGCGCTCATTGGAACTGATAAATACGGAATTGAACTAGGCTTTAGAATGTTGCAACCCAAAGAACTTGCAGCGGCAACTGGATTTCCAAAAGACTATAAGTTTACAGGAACAAAAGTCGAGATTGTAAAGCAGATTGGCAATGCAGTGCCGCCGAACTTTGCAAAGGCAATATTCAGCCAGATATTAAGTGAGATTACTGTGTAAAGAAACTTAATATCTTGAAAGAGAAGAAAATTATCAAGAAAAAACTGAAACATTGATACTTCTGGTCAGAAATGCGCAGAAATTTTTACTATATAAAGCTTGAAGATGAGGTTTCATGAGGAGGTAGAGTAATGAAACGCTATAAAATAGATATTTTCGAAGAATACTGCAAGACAGTGGAGATAGAGGCTGAAAACAGGGATGAAGCTTTAAAAAATCTTACGAAGAAATATGAAAATGGAAAAATAGAGATAGGCAAAGATGATTATCTTGGCGCAAATTTTTATTCTGTTGGGGAGGATTCTTCAGACTCAGATCCAGTCAGCGAGCTTATACAGACACTTGTCAGCATATTGCAGCTGAACGGTGTTTTTGTGCGGAATCTTTTCCGGGGAAATGTGCTGCGAAATTCGATGAATCAAAAAACTTTTTATGTAAAAGATGAAGTTGACTTCCTTCTTTTTGTGGAGGACAGAATGCACACAATTCCTGACATTGTAATCAATTTATTACATCGCAACAATGATAAAAGAATTGGAATCAACATATTTCTTCTGTCTCTTGTAAGCGGCAATCTGAAAGAGTTCAATTCCATTGTGCAGGATAAGAATGTAAGGCTTTCCTATAAAATAAGTGACACGGACAATATACAGAGTTGGCTCAGCTTCGGATTGAAAGGCATAGTTCCATATTCTGAAAAGGCTATAGGACTTATGGAAAGCATTGTAGCTGATGAATTGATTGAGGATTAGAAAATGGAATTTGATAAGAGTAAGAGTTACACCGCATTAAATGCTGATGAGGTGAAGATTGGGAGTAAGGGTTACTTTGCGGACAACCTCAAAGCCCTAAAAGAAGCAGTAGAGCAGGAAAGATACGAGAACTATGAAGAAATAGCTGAGATACTCGATGAAGACTACGAGAGCAGATTTCTTATGAAGGGTGATTGCAAATATAGATTTACGCTCTTCTACCTTGCCGAAGAGCCACAAGAAAAGAAGTTTCGTCCTTACAAAGATACGGACGAAATGATAGACCATTTCTGTAGGCATTTTGAACTTATACCGCAAGTACATCGTCCGCCGCTGATTTGGATAAAAGCAAAAGAGGTGCCGGAAAGTAAATATCTTATAACACGTTTTTCTGAATACGACAAAGTAACTATAACTTTTGAAAGAAGCGTTTATACCACCAATTTACGTGTATTATCCGAAGATTTCACCTATCTTGACGGCTCGCCGTGCGGAATCGAGGAGTAATAAATGCTGATTTTTACGCTTAAAAAAGAATGGTACGAGAAAATCAGAAGCGGCGAGAAAACGGTTGAATACCGTGAAGTTAAGCCGTACTGGGAAAGGAGAATTTCGAATGAATTTACATTTTATATACATCCATCATTCGTGGGCAAGAATATACAGAACGTAGACCCACGCCCGGTAAAACTTCGACTTGGTTATACAAAAAGATATTTTATTGCCCTTGTCAAGAAGATTGAAATTATTGATGGCAAGAATACCGACCTGCATATAGACAAGCCGGTGTATGCGATTCACTTAGAAGATGTAAAGTGCTCAGGATGAGCAGCCGCAAAATAAAGGAGTCCAGTGACAGATGAAAGATTCTATAACCAGAGAGGAAATCATCGACTATGATTTTTTCGGAAAAAAGCTCTATCCACCGAAAAAGACAAGGCTGACCGATGCTGGAAAAGCCTTCGCACGAATGTGGGCGGAAATAGACAGAATTTATTTTCCAAGAAAAAACTGAAACATTGATACTTCTTGGCAGAAATGCGCAGAAATTTTTACTATATAAAACTTGAAGATGAGGTTTCAAGGGAGTCAGAATAATGAAAAGCTATAAAATAGATATTTGTGAATACTACGGCAAGACTGTTGAAATAAAAGCTGAGACCGAAGAAGAAGCGTTAAAAAAACATGCAGAAGATGAAGAGACCAACAGATTCAACAATATAAAGTATTACCTCAATGAGATAAAAAGAAATGTTAAAGAATCCTCTTTACTGATTCAAGATAAGAATTACAGTCAGATGGCTGAAAATTTTATCAGCCTTATAAAAACTCTATTGTGTAATCCTGAATTCTGTTTTATTGAAACGAAATTTCCAAGAATTGAAAAAGCGTGTACGGAAATTCTCGTAGCAGCCTGGGATGCCAGTGAAAGAGCAGGGCTTTCTAAATTTCCACTGTATGACCCTTATTTTTATCAATTTTTGTATTTATGCAGAAATAAAAAATGAAAAAGATACTTACAGGGAGAAATTACAGTTTTATGAGGGAACTTACAGGAAGAAATATAGCTGATGAATTAATTGAGGAATAGATAATGAGATATGTTATTGAATGGGAAGATTTTGATGGTTCTGGTTACTGCCTGAAATATTGTTCTAGAAAAAAAATCGATAATAGAAAATGGTTTTACTCAGAAGAAGGAGAACTTTCGGAAATAATGGTTTTCAACAGCAAAGAAAAGGCAATCAGAGTAAAAAAAAGAATAGAAAAACAATTCTGCATAATTCTAAGAATAAGAAAAATCAGTAATGACACTGCAAAAAGAATAAATGGGGAACTGTATTTTAAATATATACTTTATTCTTGTAAAAAAATTGAGAACGAATTGACTTTGACCAATGGTAATTATAGAAGGAGGAAATAACAATGTCCTATTATGATGACGATAGTGTGTTGTGGAAAATCATCTGCTTCTTTGTTTTTCTTATTTTATTTGCTTTGCTTATTTTTATAATTGCATACGGTCTTAATTGCCTCGGCGATATGAAAGGGCAAAAGAAAATCTGAAAAAGGCTGTCATGGAGATAAATACATATGTACAATAGAATTTTAGAGTGCCTGAACGACTTAAAAATAAAAGATAGTGATTTTTCAAAGTCCATAGGCATAAGCAATTCCGCATTTGCACAATGGAAAAAAAGGGGAACAATACCTGCTCCGTTAATGCTGCAAAGAATTTCAAACAGTCTGAATGTGTCTGTTCACTGGCTTCTATTTGGAACTCTTGAAAATAATCTGGATTTGAAATGTCTTTCTGATTTTGATTTGACTCCAGAATCCATAGTCTCAAGGATTGAAAATGCACTTGAACTGAAAACGCAGAATTTTAGCAAAAAGTATGATACGGCGTTCTTTGAGACGATAAGCGATATTGTAAGCATACAGGAACTTTGCAACTGGAAGAAACGAAGGCTGAGTCTTGACTATATAAAGCTTTTGAAAATCGCAAGAAGGCTGGCAGTTTCATACGAATGGCTGTTGACAGGAAACACGTTGAGCATGGAGCAGAATTGCTGTAATCATTTTGATGATTTACAGACAAGAGACAGAAGGCTTGCAGTTGAAATCATTAATTCATTGTATTTTGCCGAGCAATATCGGTTTATGCAAATTGACAATAACAGGAGGAAATAACAATGTCCTATTATGATGACGATAGTGTGTTGGGGAAAATCATCTGCTTTTTTGTTTTTTTTATTTTATTTGCTTTGCTTATGTTTGCAATTGCATATGGTCTTAATCTTGGCGACAAGAAAAGCGAAGCAAAGTCCATTGAGTGCACTGTGAACTATGTCAGTCTTGTAAAATACAGCAACAGTTCAACTTTGTGCAGATATGTCTATCTTACAATGCCGAACGGAAAGGAGATAGAGATTGAGGACAAGGCTCTCTATGATGTAGCTAAAAATCATATAGGCCAAAAAATAAAAATTGAAGTGAGCCAGACTTATTTTTTAAGAAAAGATGGAAAGAAGCATATTGTTCGGAATCACATTTTCAGACCTGTGAAAGTTCTTGAAGTCGAGGGCGAGTATCAGGAGTATGAGGAAAAAATACAAAATGTAGAACGAAAAACAGAAGTTCCAATTTATTTTCATTATTTCCCCCTTATCCGCTGATTTTTAGGGCTGCCCATGAAATCCCATTCAATAAAAGATATTTTCTCCAATTGTCCGACTAAAGAGCGTTATGAGGAAGACCTATACAAGGTAAGAAAAGTTCCGTACAAGAAGGACGATATGTGGCGGCTCTCAAAGCTGCTTGCGGCAAAACCGACACGTGTCGGTCGTGATGACGGCGGAAGATTCTCAGGTGGCGGACGTGGCGGAGCATTGTTTTTAAATTCTGTAAATCAGCGAGACCAACGCGTGATGTTCAAGGTCTCTCACAGCTCCTCAATGCAGGCGCATAATAAATATCTTTCAACCTATATGCCGCAGGAAAACAAGAATGAAGTTCTGGACAAGCCAAGACTTTTCGGCACGGAAAACTCAGAGTACGAGACTGCGAAAGTTCCCGAGCATTTCAAATTCATAATCTCGCCTGAAAATCAGAATGTGAACCTGAAAGTTCTTGCCTCCGAATTTATCAGGCGCGTTGAGACCATGACAGGCTACAAACTTTTGTGGCAGGGGGCAGTCCATACAGATACGGCGCACCGTCATGCGCACATCTGCATAAATGGCAGGGACATGAACGGAAAGCGTGTCTATTTTCAGCCTGAGATGATAAAGCGAACAATGAGGGAGACCCTGTCATACATCGCGACGCAGATGGTCGGGGAAAGAACAGAGCAGGAAATTATTTCAGCGCAGAAGAATCTTGTTGTCGCAAGACGCTGGACGAAGCTAGACGAGGAGCTTGAAAAATATCCCGGCAAAATAAGCCCTCATCTTCTAAGCCCTGATATGCAGAACCGTCTTGCTTTTCTTTCGGAGATGAATCTTGCTGTCAGAAAAGCCGGATTCTATGAGCTTAAAGATGACTGGAAGGAAGTCCTTGTCGCGACCGGAAGATACAACACATTCTTTGAAGAGTACCAGAAGTCAGGTGGAAAACTTGAGCTTTACTCAGGCGGCGGAATCAGCGGAACTGTCGAGAATGTAATCTCGTTTGACAAGGATGAAAGCTGGAACGATGCTCTTGTCATAAGAGGCGGAGAATCCCTTGTCTATGTTCCTGTCTGGCAGCTGAAGAAAGATGACCTTTTGGGAAAGTCAGTTGAGATAAAAGACGGAACAAGAAGCCTGTCGCGTCAGGTTACAGACTCAAGTATCCGTGTTGTAGGTACACCGAGAAGCATAAGAAATTCCGGTAAGCGTGAATAAGTTTCTAAAATTACAAATATTTTTATATGTAATAAAATCAATATTGACTATAGGCTTGAAAATTTATAATCTGTAGCAAAAGTATCTGCCCGCCCATCCTTGGAGATACTTTATGAGTACAAAACAATATCCTCCTGCCGGAAAAGTCCAGACACCGTTCTATCCGCAGCTTGAGCATTTCGACTGGATTACAGGACAGATTCGCAGGGAAAACCATATCCTTCGGATTGTGGCTGTCATTTCCTGTCTCGCGTTTTTCCTATCAATCGGAATAAGCCTTTATGCGGTCGCGCAGCCGGACTCAATACCTGTGATTGTGACGATGAATGATTTCGGACAGGCGTCATATATCGGGCCTGTCTCGCGGAGAAACTATCAGGACTTCAATGTCCCGGAAGTCGCAGTCCAGTATCAGGTCAAGGATTTCCTGAATCTCTACCACACGCTCTCAACCGACAAGACCGTGATGAAAAAATCTGTCAGCAAAATCTATCACATTCTGACTTCCACAACAGCGTCAAAATATTCATCCCTTGTAAAAGAAGAGAAACCTTTTGAATATTTCGGTTCTCGTACAAGGGAAGTGCTTTTTCAAACCGAGCCTCTGAAGCTCTCAAAAGATTCATATCAGATTGACTACCAGGTTCTGACTCGGCAGGTCTCAGGCTCTGTCGTGAGCAATGTAACCTACCGCGCGGTAATAAGCGTGAAGACATTGCAGCCGAGCGATGAGGACATAAAGGACAATCCTCTTGGAATCTACATAACCGCATTCGATATGAAGGAAATAAACACAAAGGTCTATTCAGGAGAAACAAAATGAAAACAAGAAAGAAAATCGACCGACACGTGTCGGTTGTGGCAGCAACATTTCTGCTCTTGTCATGTTCAACGACAAGAGACCTTGAAAAAAGCGTGAACCAGACGGACTTTGACGACAGCGGTGCAAAAACGCTTGAAGAAGAGGAGCAGAGAAACGAGGCGGAGCTTAACGGCTACTACGTTCAGGAGGAATTGAAAGTACAGGACATGGAGGACACAGTTGTTTTTGTTGACCGTCCTGTCTACATTCCTGAGCAGAAAGACGTTCCGGAGCTTGAGCGCGGATTTGAAACAGGCTATGACGCTGTAAAGGAAAGCCAGAAGAAAGCGACTGTAAAACCGGAAAACTACAAGAGCGGAACTTTTTTCTATCAGTATAACGAGAATCTTGTGTATGAAATTTACGCCCAGCCGTTCCATCTTACAGATATTGTCCTTGAGCGTGGCGAGACCGTAAAAGGACCTGCTTCGGCTTTCTTTTCCGAGGATGAGAGCGTGTGGGAACTCACTGCGGCAGTTTCAATTGATTCTGAGACAGGCGAGGAAGTCCAGCATTTTTTTGTGAAGCCGGCGTACTCAAAGCTGGACTCAACCCTGATTATCATAACTGACCGGCGTGTCTATCATCTGCGCGTTAAGTCCTTCGCCGACACTCACATGGCGATTGTGAAATTCACATATCCTGAAAAACGGAATGTCTATGCGAAAAAGTCGGTGGAAAAAAGCCGCTCCGTCGAGAACGACTTCATCAGAATCTCGAACCCGGAGCTTTTGTCCTTTGACTACAAAATGAAATACTCTATGTTCAAGAAGCCGGAATTTTTGCCAAAGCGTGTCTACGATGACGGACAGTCAACCTATATTCAAGTAGACGATATTGTGCTTCAGAAAAAACTTCCAGTCCTTTTCAACGAGAAGAACGAGATTGAGAATTATTCAGTAAAGAAGAATGTGTTTGTCGTTCCGCGACTTGTGAACAAGGTAACTCTCCGTCTTGGAAAGCAGAAAGTCGTGATTGAGAAGAAAAAGACAAGCCAGAGAATTGCGGAAAAAATCACCGCAGAAGAGGAGGAAGCGCAAGGTGGAAAATAATATCGATGAGGACGAAAAACTTGAGCTTGACGCCTCTCCAGTGAACCTGAACGGCGAGATTGAGAGCGAGGACGATGAGCTTCCTCCTCCTGAAGATGAAAAGGACGAGGCGCGTGAGCTTAACGTGGGTAATATACTTGCGCTGATTTTTATCGGGGTCGCAGTGATTTTCCTTATCGTCATGGCGGCTGGCTCGGCGAAGTCAAAGAAGAAAGTCCAGAGCCGTGAGCTTGACAAGTCCGGCAGCAAGACTGCGATTGAATTCAAGGAAAGGACTGAGAAAGCTCCAGAAGTCAAGGAGAATGTGGAGCAGATTTTCGGGGAAGAAAAGAAAGACGACAAGCCGATGAGCGAGAAGGACGCGGATGAAGTCCTCTCGACACTGCCGCCTGAGCTACAGAGCGGAACAGCTCCGGTAACGCCAGTCGGAAGCCGCTCGTACTCGTCTGCAAAGTCAGACCGCCCGGACACACGCAATTCAAAGTCTCCTAGAAAAATCGAGGGAATTGCAGGACAGGACTATGCGGCGGCGAATGCGAACTCCAATATTGTGAGCGCGGTCATGAACGGAAATTTTCCGCAGACGGCAGCCTCGTCAAGAATGACGAAGGAGGAATACATAGCGCAGCAGATTCAGCGCACACAGCAGATTCAGAATTCACTCTACGGCTCAGGCGGAAGCTACGGCAACGGAAACCAGAGCCAGAGCGCGGCTTATCAGTCCAACCGTGAGGAATTCTTCAATAAGCAGGAAAACGGAGGTGGAAACGGACAGTTTCTTCCGTACAACACGCTCTGGGACGGAACAATTATCTCGGGCGCGCTTGTAACTGCGATAAACACGGACAATCCGGGCGTTGTGATTGCCAGAGTAACGCAGAATGTGTATTCAAGCTACGACCATTCGCTTCTCCTGATTCCCGAAGGCTCTCTTCTTTATGCGACATACAACAGCTCTGTCAGCTACGGGCAGGACAAGGTTCAGGTGGCATGGAATCTTCTTATACGTCCTGATGGCTACAGAATCACTTTGGGCAACATGAATGGCGTGAGCGCGCAGGGCGTGAGCGGATACAAGGGAAAAGTCTCGAACCATCCGTGGGCGACAATGAAGGCTCTGGGAATGATTGCCATCTACTCGATGATTCAGACTGATATGTCAAAGAGCATAAATAGCCAGAACAATGAATATATCCAGAATGCCATGACCGACGTATGGACTCAGTCGTCAAAAATCGGGAACAAGATTATAGACCGAGCGTTGGATATAAAGCCTACTATTGCAGTACCAGTTGGAAGAGAAATCAAGCTGATTACGAATGTTCCGCTTGAGCTTCCGCCGTGCAAGGTGAACCAGGCTACAAGAAAATATGTAAGAACACGCTAAAAAAAACGGATATGAACGGTTCGCTGTCACGAATAGAAAGTTTATAGAAGCGGATTTTTCATTATAAAAAACTGAAACAAAAATGAGCGCACGAATAGACATTGAAAAAAAAATCTTTGGAGTAAAAGATGAAATTTTTAAGAAATGCTATTCAGCTGCTCATTATTACGGCAGTTTTTGCTTTCTCAGGCTGCCACTGGAACGATGTGTCCGACAGCGGCGGAGATGATGACGGTGTGAAAATCAGCTCTCTTTCATTTGCAAAGTCAACGCTTTCAATGAAAGTCGGTTCGATGGACTACATTACAATAAAGGTGAATCCAGCTGCTAGTCAGAGGGACTGTGAATTCAAGTGGTCTTATGACTCAAAAATAATCAGCTGCGACACAGCCTCGAATTTCGGTGTGACGATAACGGCTCTTTCGGAAGGCCAGACATCGCTCCGCTGCTCCTACGGCGGATATGACGCGACCTGCATAATAACGGTCTCAGGATTTGAGCAGGGATATGAGGAAACCACAGAGCCGTACATTTATTCAAACACTTCGATTATCCAGACAAGTCCGGGCGTCACGGAAAAAGTCTTTGTTTCTCTTTACGGCGGAGACGCTTCCGATATTGACGGCTATACCTGGACTATAGACAACTCATCTGTTGCCACAATCCAGCCGACCGGCCAGTACTGCCTTATAACCGCGAAGGATTCCGGCTATGCGAGAATCAAGGTTACAAACAACAAGGCGAGCTATCCGTACTACATGGGAGTCTATGTTTTTGCCGACGCGACAAATGTCCCTTATATAACGACTTCCACGAACATTCTTACAATGAACCAGGGCGACGGCGAGCAGACAATAAGCTGCTCTTTGGTGAATGGAAAGGAAGGCTCTCTGGACAGCGCGTTCAAGTGGGAAATTGTTTCAAAGGATTCAAATGAAGTTCCTGTTGGGCTTTCATTCAACGGAAACAATGCGGTCATAACTCCTCTGCGCGGCGGAAGCTGCACTTTAAGAATCACTCATCCTGACGCGGCATATCCTCTTGATATTCTGTGCCGAGTAATCACGATTGTAAAGAATGTCTACATAAATCCTGACAGGACAATGATTACCTTGAACGGAACTGACGAGCAGACTGTAACAAGTACGCTTGAGAATATCGACATCGGCGACTATTCGATTGATGAGTACAGCTATTCCCTCGACAACCTGAGCGCTGCTGAGATAGTCTCGTCTGTCGGAAACCAGGTAATGCTGCGCGGTCTTGCAAACGGAAGCGCGAAGCTTATCATCTCTCATCCGAAAGCCGCCTATCCGCGTGAGGTTCTCTGTATTGTAACAGGTCAGCTGAAGGACGCTGTTGACGCCTCGTGTTATATCACGACAAGTCAGAACTACATAAGAACGAAAGTCGGCGCTGACACAACGTCTGTTTCGGTAAGTTTGCGCGGTGGCGATGACGGAGATGAGAAAGGCTTTGTCTGGACTGTGAAAAGCTCGCCGTCATCAGGAAGCGGAGATGTCATAAGCCTTGAAACAACGGACGGAAGCGCGGTTCATTCAAGGGCTGCCGCGATGAGTTATGCCTACGGAACTGCATATATAACGCCGAAAGCCGAGGGAACGGCCGTAATCACTGTGAGCCACCCGAAGATTGTCTACACTACGGAAATCCTCGTAAAAGTCCTGAACAAGGACGCGATTCTTGAGGAGCCGCTTTATTTCACAGGCAACGGTCTTGTGCGCGTGCTTAACGGCAATGAGACCGAGTATTCTGTCGGGCTTAACGGAAAGAACAAGTCATCATCAGATGAGCAGAACATAAAATGGAGCAACGATGACACAAGGCTTTCTGTTGTCGGAAACGGAACTTCCGCCACAATAAAAGCTCCGTCCTATGGAACAGGGCAGACAATCTCGCATATAACGGTGAGCCACAGCAAGGCAGAGCAGGACAAGACAGTCCTTGTCATGACAGCCGATGACGAGAAGACGCTGATGAGCATGAAGGCTCTTTATTCCGACAAACTCTATTACAACTTTGAGGCTGGAAAGGAAGCCACGGTCTTCTGCAATGCTGTCGGATTCGATGAGTACGATGAGGTGACCGACGAGACAAAAAGCTACGACTTCTCGATGTTCACATGGACGACTTCCGACCCGGCGGTTATTTCAGTGGACAAGAATTCGTACAATCCGCTCTCTTGCACGATAAGAGGACTAAAAGCCGGAACTTGCACGCTTACTGGCTCAATCGACGGATACTCATGCGGCTTCAAGATAACGGTCTATCCTGTCGGGACGGTTCAGACTGACCCGGAAGTATATCTTACAACCACGCAGAACGTTGTCTCGCTGAAATCAGCCGGAAAAACCGCGTCCGTGAATGTGAGTGCGGTGAATCTTTCGGCAAGCAAGTATTCTTCAATAAAATGGCAGGTTGAAAATGAATCTGTCGCGACAGTACAGGCGAACGGAACTTCCGCGACAATAACAGCGGCAGGCGAGGGCGAAACTGTAGTAAATGTCTCTCACCCGGAAAGTCAGAACACGCTGAAAATCTATGTGCGTGTCGGAAGCGAGTATGTGATTCCGGAGGCAGAGCCGCTTGTTTATATTTCATCTCAGGATGTTATTACAATGCTCCGTGATGACTCCGCACAAAAACTTCAGGCAGTTCTTGCCAATTATTCCGGGCCGGACACTAACGGATTTCAATTTTCAATCGACAATGAGAATGTTGCTAAAATTTCAGCTCAATCTGCAAACGGAACTGCCTATATAAAGCCGGTGGGAAGCGGTCAGGCGGAAATCACAATTTCACATACAGCTACTGAGCTTACAAAGAAGGTTCTTGTTGTTGTTGGAAATTCCTCTGAGGAACTTGCAGGATATGTCTATCTTACGACAGGCAACAATGTTGTCTCTGTAGGCGAGGGAAACACAAAGAGCGTTTCTGTCAGCGTGAAGAATTCAGACTCGGTTGTTCTTGACGGCTACAGCTGGACTTCAAGCAATCCGAATGTAGTGGATGTTACTTCAAGCGGTGCGACAGCGGTTCTTCAGGGAAACGGAATTGGAACTGCGATGATTACCGTAACAAGCAAGTACTGCCAGTATCCGCTCCAGATTATCGCCCAATGTGTTGACCCGGTTGCTGCTGCGGCAAATCCTTTCATACAGCTTACGTCAAGCGTTATGAATCTGAATGTCGGGACAACGTACACCTCAATCACGGCGGATTTGGTCGGCGGCAATCAGAGCGATTTATCTGATTTCGTATGGTCTACAAATGATTCCTCTATATGTGCGGTGTACGGACAGAATGAGGTTGGAAAAGTCCGCGCGCTCAAGGCCGGAACTACATATATCACGGTTTCCCATCCAAAAGCCGCTTATCCGGCTCAGATTCTTGCTGTCTGCGATGAGGTAAAGGAAAGCGAGTGTTCAATCAGCGTTCCGAGCAGCATAATAACGATGAAGCCGACGGACGGTGCGAAGACCGTAACGGCGACTCTTGTAAACGGAAGCACCAACGACAAGTACAATTTCAGCTGGTCGCTTGATGTGTATGACATAATCGATTTCCAGTATTCAGCGAATGTCTGTACTATTACACCGAAGCAGACCGGAAGCGTAACCATAACTATTCACCACCCGAAAGCGGCTTACGACCAGCAGATAATCGTGAATGTGCAGCAGTATTCAGAATTCTCGTTCCCGAAGGAAAGCATGACGATTGAGCAGGGCAGCGTGCAGTTTGTGAATATGGAAGTTCCGACCACGACGGTCTCAACTCACATTGAGTATTCTGTAGAAAACAGCAATATCTGCTCTATTGTGGGAACAAAGTCTGTTGCGCAGATTACGGCGGTTGGTTCGGGAACAACAACTGTTAAGGCGCGTCTTATTGCGACAAGCACCGGTGTTGAGCAGGCAAGCTCCGAGATGATGGTCTATGTAAAGGAGAAGTCTGTCGATGCTGTCTATATAACGGCTTCCACAACGATTTACACTGTGAACAAGGGAAAAAGTCAGAGCCTGAGCGCGATGCTTACAGGAACTGGAGTCACAAATTCCGACCAGTACAATCTGAAATGGACAACTTCGGACAGCGACATTGTTCAGGTTACAGGAATCAGCTCAGACGGAACAGTGAAAGGGCAGTCAATTTACATAACCGCGCTGAAGAGCGGCGAGGCTGTCATAACCTGCTCTCATGAAAAGGCGGCAAGCACATTGCAGTTCTATGTGGTCGTTCCCGGCACTGCGGAAAAAGCCGTTACTTTCGACAAAACTTACATGACGATTATCAAAGGCTCAAGCGGAAGCCAGCTCAAGGCGACAATCGAGAACGCAGAGAGCAGCAACGATTACAATAATCTTATCTGGACTTGCGAGGGGGCAAACGGCAAGGATGTTGCGCGCGTTATGGGAAACGGACAGAAAGTTACAATCTATCCGGTTTCAGTAGGCGAGGCGACAGTTATGGCTCAGCTTCCTGACAGTTCAAGCGTCGCGAAATGCACTGTAATTGTTGAAGCTGGAAAGAGCCTTGTCTTTGAGACGAATTCAAGAAAGATTCAGCCGTTCCATTCAAAGATTCTGAAATATACGGTAAGCCCGGCGGACGCGATACTTACCTGGACAATGTCGCAGGGAGTGGGCGAGGACTACTTCGAGTACCGAGACCTTGGATGCGATGCGGAAGGAAACGGACAGGTTGAGATTTCTGGAATCAAGGAGGGAAGCGGAACTCTTGCCTGCGTTACAGACGGTGGCGCGAAAGCCCAGTGTGCTGTAAGGGTTGCGTGGGACTATGAGTTCAGTGTTGCTGGTACAACGACATTCACGGTTGTTCCGACGGAAACAAGGGAACTTGAATTCAAGGTTTCTCCTGCGGACTCGAAAATTTCTGTGGATTCCACATCGTCTGCCTATTTTGACTATGAGATTAAGAACAATGGGGATGGAAGCGGAAGCGTCGTCATAAAGCCTCTAACGGAAACTTCCGGGAATATCTCGATTGACATAACCGCGCAGAATCCTAACAAGGACTATGAGGAGGTCGGAAAGAAGAGGATAACAGCTGCGTTCAGGTATGACAAGCTCACTCCGGTTGTCTCATTTATCGGAAGCGACGGAAAGTTTTCAAGGCTGGATGATTCAAGCGGAGCTTTGTATGTGGGTGACGGCGAGAATATCACTATGAATTTCAGGATAGCCGAGAACAGGGCGAACGGAAGCATAAAGAGCGTGTCGTTTCAGAATACGGACAAGACCACGGCTTATACCTGTGCTCTTGTCGGAACTACAGATGACAGCGGAAACCTGATTTTCAAGAGCAATGTCGCAGACCAGATTGAGAAAGGTTACTGGGTAACCGAGGCGTACAGGCCTACATATAACGGAACTCAGATTTTGAACTGGAAGACGACCTTGCAGTGGTGGCTTGATAGATATGAGAAGCATTCGACTGACCACAGAAGCTCGCTGGGGCTGTTCTCGACGGATTACTCCACTCTTGAGAAATACCATCCTAAAGGACCGACCACATCTGATATGCAGTCGCTTTGCAGCACGAACAAGATTCTCTATCTTTGGGCAGGCGGACAGAACGGCCGTGAGGACCATTGGTCCAGCACAAATGCCTCCCAGCGTGATGTTCCTGTGAAGTCCGGCTCTTTTGGAAAGGTCAAGGATTCTTCCCTGAACGGATTCTATTCAAACCAGGAATTCTGGAGCATTGCGTACTGGTGGTGTCCTGGAGACCAGAGAAGCTCGACAACGGACCGCTCGGATGATGATTTCTGGTATCAGGTAAAATACAACAAGGCTATTTGGGATTCAGTAGGGCATGCTGACTATCATATGTCTATCGACCCTCATGTGATGACGGAGAATGTCTCTTGCTATGCGGGAAATTCAACAGACCAGACTGTGAAAGTCCAGAAGATGATTGGCTGGCTCAACATTGAAATTTACCATAATGCCGCCATTGAAAAGGCTCGGCGTCCTGTCTATCTTGAGGTCAGAAACTGCCAGAAGAATCTGAGCAGACAGTAAGGTTGGTTTATTAGATTAGAGAAAAAAAATGCTCCGCAGGACTTTATGAGACTTTTGCGGAGCTTTTTTGTTTTTTTGACAGGAGTTACGGTTTTTAGTTTTCCTTAGTCCATGTTGTCTCCAGATTGCCAAAGACAACAAGATAGCCTTTTATTTTTAGTGTGCTATTAGAAACTGATGTTATTGTATAGTCTTTTTCAAGGTAATCATTCTGGGCGATAGTGTCGTTCGAATCATAGATTGTGAGGTAGTTGCGTTTGTTGCTTCCTCTTCCTTCGGAGAATGTTTTCCATTTGAAAGTTGCGTCAGCCATAAGTTTGTCTCCTGTATAGACTATAAGAGAGCCTGTTTTGTCTGAATTTAATACAAGTCTGTTTTTTCCGTCTTTCCATTTTCCAATCATCTTATAGTCAAGGCCTGTTCCGCTGAACGAGTCCGATGTTACGGTTATAATGCAATAGCCTGCTTTTGATGAATTTGTGCTTGATGTTATCTTGACTGTTGCTGTCCCTATTGTTTCGGCTGTGATTGTGTCATTGTTCAGGGATATTGCGCCGTATTCATCTTCATATATTTCATAATAACATTCTTCGCTCCATGAAGACTTGAGCTTTACAGTTTCTCCGACTTTCATTGAGTATTCAGTTGTTGTTACAATGTCAAGAAAATCGCCGTTTTCCGAATCTTCTTTTTTGTCTTCTTCCAATGATGACTTGTACTGCGCAAAGAAAGTAATATTTTCATTCAGAGTAAAAGAGTCTCCAGCCTTGTAGCTGCTTCCGCTTCCGTCCGCCATTGTGTTCCAGCTTGAAAACTTGTATTCGCAGATCAAAGTTTCTCCGCTCCATTTTAAATAATAGCAGTCTGTTCTTGGAAGTGTTATAGCAGTTCCTGTTTCTTTTGTTATGTCAGAAATCTTTGCATTGTTTGAATAACCATATTCAAATGTCTCATTGCTGTCAGGCAGGTTCAAGTCGAACTTTGCTGTTAAATATGTTTTTTCCTCGGCGGATGGATTCTGGTTCTCGCTGCTGTCGTTGCTTCCAGAACTTCCTCCGTCCGAGCATGACATGAACAGTGTAGCAGCGACAAGAGCCGCTATTGTGATTGCTGTTTTTTTCATTTTTTGTAAACTCCTTGTAAGATAGTTTTAATTTATGAAAATTTTATTTTCATCTGTTTTAATATTGCCTGCGGATTGATGTGTTTCCGCCGGTTCTTTGGTATTCCCTTCTTTTTTGTCTTTCCTGTTTTATCTCCTCGTCCATTCTCTGGAATCTTATGATGGGAAGCGCGCTGTAGGACAGGTCGAAGTCTCCTTCCTCGATTTTCTTGTAGGTGAGGCTGTCGCCGAAGAAGTCCATCATCGCCATCTTGTTTCTTGTGCGGCGGTAGGTGTAGTTCATCGGGTCGCTTATCGGCTTTGAGAAGTCGCCTTTCCGGCAGAGAGTAAGCCAGTCGAATCCATAATAAGGCTTTTCCTGTGCGCAAATCACTTTAAACTCGATTCCGCAGAGCTGCATATCGCTGTGTCCTTTTTTCCAGGAATAGAGCGTGCTGTACATCTGGTATTTATAGTAGACTTTCTTTGCTCCGCCGATTCTCGGGAATGAGACAATCAGGTTGCTCTTGTCGCGGAATTCCATCTCAATCAGCTTGTTTTTGTACCAGCCGAACACCTTTAACGGATACTGGATTGCCTTTTCTTCTTCAGTCTCCTCGTAATGTCTTGTGTCGAAGAAGCTCTGGTTTGTCGCGCATGATGACAGAATAATGGCTATGAACACTGCAGCTAAAATTGCCGATGGTTTCCTGATATTTCTCATTTGAATGCCTTTATGATTTCAGAGGCGATGTAGATGACAGAGCATCCGCCCACAAAGACAGTCGGCGCATACACAATGAATGTCATTATCCCCGCGATGATTCCATGCCTGTGCGATATTGGCTCGACAATGACGCTGTGGATTCCGTGAGCTATGTAGCCTAAAATTACTGTAGGCATAAAAAATAGGAACAGAATATATTTTGCTAAAAGAATCGCTGTGATTATCATTTTTTCTGCTCCGTTTCGGGAATTGCGTCGATTCCTTCCTTTGAGAATCTGCTGTATATGCTGTTCATCTCGTCGAGAATCTTGTTGCAGTAGTCAGGCATCTTTGTTTTTGCCTTCATGAGCTTCTTGAAGGCTTTCTTTCTTGGGCTGTTGAAAATCTTTACCGCTCCTATGTTTAAAAGCATTGAAACTCCAACTGCAATGAATAGCCATTTGAGGCTGAAGTAAGACTTAGGAAAAAAGTATCCGTCCATCATCCATACAAGGAATATCGTTATTATGAACATAATCCAAAGGAATCTGAATCTCAGATGCGCAGTGAGGTTTCTTGGCGGCCACCATGTCGCTCTGCCTCTTGGAATTTTGAGATAGTTTCCTGCATATTGTTTTAATAATTGTTGAGTTTTGTTTATATCTTTTTCATGAAAAGAGTTTAATTGTTGCCTATGAAGTTCAACTTCAAGCTCGACAGCATATTTCTCCTCATTTTGGTTGCAGAACTTTATTATCTGATTGTAGTAGGTTTCATACCATATAAGGAATTTGAATTTGCCGTCAATATACTCGTCAGCTCCGAAAAAAGTTGTCTTTGCCTCCGGACATACGGAGCTGTGCAGATATTCATTTTTATCAATTACAATATATGTTTCTCTTACATGCCAGCCTTCAAGGATCTTTATGTCTCCGTCCAGGGTAAAGCATTCGTTGTTGTCAAGAAAAACTGCGGTCTCTGTTGATACTGAGCTTGATGCTATTGCTCCATTGGAATACCGTTGTTCAATAATTTTCTGTGTCTTCTCTATTTTCTGGATTGTATATTCTTTCAGGAGCAGCGAGACTTCATCTCCGTACTCGTTTATTTTCCCAAATCCGATTTTTCTTTCTTTCATTTTTGTTTCCTTCCGAATTGTTTTTTATCCTATACATTTTACCCCCCCCCCGAAAAAGTTTCAATCGGGAGACTGGTGAAAATTTGCGGTTTATGGTTGAAGTTTCGGCTAGAAGTCCATCTCAAGATTTGCTAGACAGCATTGGAAATTGTCCAGAGTAAGTTCCCATTTCTGCTGTCGGCATTTTGTAACTGCCCATGCTCCGGCTTCCATCGCGCTCATTCTTTTCAAGACTCCAGGATATGATGTGATTGAAAGAGGATAAAGGCGTGTATTCCCGTTCAGCTGCTCCACGGTCGGAAAAGGCGAGTCGTCCTCTGGAATGTAGGATTCCTTGATTAGGTAGTAGTTCGGTCTGTCGATGAATTTTTTTGTCTTTACGAAAAAGACATTCGGGTGGGATTTCTTGAGTTCCTGCGCTGTCATAAATAACTCCAGTGTTTTGTTCTTTTTGGGTTATTTACGGCGCGGGGCTATGCTAGCTTTCCGGATAGCGGCGGCGTAATTCGGTTATAATTCTCAGGCAGAAATGAAATAAAAAAACAAAGCTTGTTTTCTTCCTGGGAATGTTTTAAGGTCTATTAGCAGAGCCTTCTGTTTCCTGTTATGCTATCGGGAAGAGGTTCTATGTACTGTACATGCTCAAGCCCGAATCTTTTAATCACAAGCTGGCTCACCGTAAGACCCGCATTTTTGGCAAGCGAGCGCATTATTTCAGCTTGTCTTGCGTTCTGAAAAGTTAGAGTCATATTCACGATGTTTTTTCCTGTGGGCTTCCGGCCAGAGCCTTTTCTTTTTCCGCCCCAGTTGCTTGTGTTCATGCTTAGCAGTTTATTGCATTGTTTTTGAATTGTCAAGTTTTTTTTTCAAGTTGTTTTGGAAAAGCGTTCCGATGTAATGTTTTTATATTGCTGTTTTTACAAATAAATAGTATTGTAAATTAAGAAATAATTATGTAATAAAAACAATATTTTCTGCCCGCCCGGGGAAAAGTTGTTTTGAAAGACAAAGAAGAATTCATCCGCACAGACCCTGACGCGGCGCATAAAGTCTATTGGCTTGCCGTGCTTAATTGGATTGTTCCGATTCTGTGTATTTTAACAGGTCTGATTCTGACCACACAAAAATTCGCCGTCCTTATGAATCATGACTATAGTGTCATCGGGCGGCCGCTCTTCATTTTAAATGGCTCGTACCGCGTCTACAATCCGCTCATATTCATTCTTGGAATGTTCAAGTATGCCTTTGACGATGTGTACTCGTACTATTTTTTTCAGGCAGCCCCTGCGGTGTTCATCGGCCTTGTCGTGGCGGTGCTTCTGTTCTTCATAACAAGCGTGATTGTCTCAGCCCACCAGAAGAACCAGCATATACACGGAACCGCGAGATGGGCGACAAGGAAAGACCTTGAGAAGTTCGGAATGCTCCAGCCGCGCGGCGTAATATGCGGACAGCTTTCCAGCGCGAATGTCGGCTACCATACCGACAAGGAGAAGCAAAGCATTGTGCTTGACCTTCCGAAGAATCTTGTCACCAGGAAAGTCCATGTCGCTCCTGTCGTGTGCCATTCAGGACGCACGAACACCTGGATGATTGCCCCGACCAGAACCGGAAAGGGCGTGAGCACTGTAATTCCCACGTGCCTGAGCTACGGCGTTCCGTACTGGGGAAAGGACAGCAAGACCGGAAAGAAAATCATAAAAGGGCGCGGCTCGATGGTGATTTTCGACCCGAAGGGCGAGAACTGGGAGGCTTCGGCAGGCTACCGCTCAAAGTTCAGCACGTGCATTCCGTTCCGGCCTCTCGACCCTGACGGCGACACTGCGCACTACAATCCGATTCACGAGATTCCCGATAGCCCTAGCGAGGCGTTCTCCTGGGCGGACATGATTGCCGAGATTTTCTTCGGTGCGGAGAATGCGAAGGGCTCCTCTGACGGTGCTACGCAGTACTTCAACAACACGGCGCGCGATATTTTCGCAGGCGTTGTCATGCACGTGCGCTTCTGCCACTACATCGCCTGGAAGGACAAGAACCTTTCGACAGTCCTTGATATTTTCAGCCAGGCAGGCGGCGATGACAGCAAGGGCGATGACGAGGAGAGCGGCGGACCGGGTTCTGCCATGCTTGCGCAGATGAGGGAGGTCGGTGTCCACGTTGACGACTCAGGACACGAAAGTTCTCTTATCCACGAGCTTATTGTAAAGGCGGCGAACCGCTCGGAGACGCAGACACCGAAGGAGCGCGCCTCAACTTATTCCACAGTATTCAGCAAGATTTCCCTGTTCCAGGATCCTCTTCTAAAAAACGCGACCGCATACTCGGATTTCAGTGTTGACGACTTTATCAACGGAAGGAACGGAATCAGCCTTTACCTCATTGTTCCATACAACCACATCAAGCGAATCAGCCCGGTATTCAGGATGATAATCACTTTCATGATTAAGAAATTCTCAAGCGGAACGACAAACGCGAACGCCGTCAAGCTCAAGATTCCGTGCCTCTTTCTTCTGGATGAGTTCCCTGTTCTTGGATATTTCCCTGACATTGCCCTGAACGCCGGAATTCTCGCGGGCTACGGAGTCACTTTCTTTATCGTAAGCCAGTCGCTGAACCAGATTGTCGATGTTTACGGCGAGAACCATCCGTTTCTTGACCACTGCAAGACCATCATACTTTTTGCTCCGGGAAACATAGATGACGCAAGGAAGTTCTCCGAGACAATCGGAAACCGCTCCGTTCTTTTGGACAACATTTCAAGCTCCGGCACAAAGTGGCAGGCTGGATTCAGCAATATATCGCGAAGCTCGCAGGAAACGCAGACAAGCCTTGTGAATCCCGACGAGCTTATGAAGATGGACTTCTCGCGCTGCATTGTGTTCAACGGCCAGATGCCGCCGTACAAGGGAAAGAAGGTCGTCTATTACGAAGACCCGAGGTTCAAGGACAAGGCGTTCAGTAAAGTTCCTGAGATGAATGAGATTTACGCAAGGCTTAAAAAACTTCCGAGCCATCATAAGAAACATTTCAACGTGGACAGCTCAATACAGAGGACAATCGAGCGGATTGAGAAAATCGAAGTTACACAGTCAATTCCAAGCGACTTCGATATTTTTGCGGACGACGGTCGCGAGATAAAATTTTAACGGAAGTGAAGTATGGAAGATAAGAATAAAGAGCAGCTTGCAGTTTTTTCTCAGATTGCGGAAGTCATTGAAAAGGACAGCTCGATGATAATAAAGAATCCTGTGCTTGGCGATGTCGTGTTTGCGAACGGCACTCTTGGAAATCTTGAGAAGAAAAACACAGGCGGATTCGGAATAAAGCACATTATAGACGGCCGCTACAGAAAAGACGGACTTGATGAAAAGGAAATTTCCGCATTGCTTTTTCTTATGAAAGATGTCGTTGAAACTCAAAATCCTGAAAATATAGAAAAGCCAAAAATCAATTTGGTAAAAAACGGTATTTGGGTCGGTATTACAAGAAACTGGGGAGAAAGCGATGAAAAGTGGATTGTTACAGGATATGGAGAAACTGATACAAGCGGAAAAATGATAAAGGAAGCTGCAGATGCCATAAAAGCGGTAAACGCACAATATGGCTATGCACCTGAATTCCTCTCTGTCGGCAGACAGGTGGGAGCTGTCATCGCTTCCATTGATAAGATAACACAAATCAACGAAAAGTCAACATCAACAGAACAAAGCTCGGAATCCAAAGTGCTGTATGGGAAGACAATGGTGAATGTTGACGGACTTGAGCGCGAGTGCGAGCACGGTGTTCTGGACGGCTTCAGGAACGCAGTGAAAATGGTTGACAGGCTGAAAGAAGAAAATATTCAGCTTAAAAAAGAAAACATCGAGCTTCACAAAAGGCTGGAGCAGAAATCACATTCAAAGAATCACCATGAAAAGGAGATTGAGCGGTGAAGAACAACAAGAAAGAAAGCTATGTGAAATACGGCGTACTGAAGCAGCTTCGTATGACAGAGCAGATGGAAAATTTAATAAAAAGTAAGGCTCTTGAGCATAACACGACTGAAAGCGAGATTATCCGCCAGGCGTTGAGCAACTATATCAACCGCAGCATGAGCGACTCAGAAATCGTTCATGCCTCGCTGGTGGAGAACTCAAGAAAAATCCGCTATCTGGAAAACAAAGTAGAGCTTCTCGCACTGATTGTCATGCAGCAGACGAAATTCATCATGAAGATGTTTCCGAACAGGCAGATAAACAGCGACGAGCTTGTGAACATTGAATACGAAAGATTCGTCAGGGACTGCACGAAGATTCTCAAGTCCAACCATTCAGGGGTTCTTGAAAGCATGATTCTTGACGCTTACGAGCAGGGAGGCGACCAATCATGACAGGAATGGACGGATTCGGACAGCAGGTTAAGCTCGACAAGTGGATGAAGAACCTTGAAGACGACATGAGACTGATTGTTCCGTTTATCGAGGACAGAAACGTCACTGACATCGCGATTGGAATAAACGGCGAGCTTATTGTCAAAGGTTTTGGAATGGGGAAAAAGTTTACAGGAATTTTTTTTGACGACCAGACCACAACAAGAATCATATATGCCACGGCGGCTGTTCTCGGCGTTACTATAGACCCTCATAATCCTATTGTGGAGGGCGTTCTTCCAAAGTGGAAAGTTCGTATTGAGGGAATTTTGCCTCCGCGTGCCGCTCGCAATCCGATGTACTTTATACGCCGTCCTCCGGCAAAGATTTTCTCTATTGAAAGCTATCTTGACGCCGGACGGATTACAAAGGAACGCTATGACCTGCTTATAGAGCATATCGAAAAACGCTCTAATATTGTCATTGGCGGCGAGACTGGAAGCGGAAAGACAACTTTATTGAATGCGATTATAGACAAAATGAGGGAATTCACGCCGGATGACCGCTTCTACATTGTCGAGGATGCAAGCGAGATTCAGTGTAGGGCAAGAGATTACGTTCCAATCTGGGCAGAAGGAAAGGATTGTCTTAAAGCTGTTGGAATCGGAATGAGATGTGATATTGAACGAATTATTTTTGGCGAGCTTCGCTACGGCGATGTTACAAATGAGGTCTTGAAGGCGTGGAATTCAGGTCATACAGGCGGATGTACAACAGTCCATGCAAACTGCGCTCTTACAATGCTCTCAAGAATCCGCGATCTTTTGAGAGAGGTTCTTCCGGGCGAGCTTCCAGACGTGGCGCAGTCCGTGCAACTTCTAGTCCACATGAAACCGACAAGGAACGGCCCGGTTGTGAGCGAGGTTGTTGAAACCAAGCAGATGAGTGTTGGCTCATTTATGGAAGACCTTGAGAACAACAATCTTATAAGTTGAGGAGGTGTTCGGGAAAACATATTTTCAGGCTGACGAATAGAAAATGATTTTGTGAAGACATCTTCATGCACGAATAGAAATTTATTTGCCTTTTTTTGAACAGAAATTGAGAACACGAACAGAAACCAGAAATTCAATCCAGGACAGAAAGGAGTATTTTATGAAGTCCGAAAAAACTAAAAAAGCCGTTCTCAAAATCAAAGGCTTTGTAACAGACAGAAAATTTCTCATGGCGGTTTTCATGCTGTTCATGATTATAGCACCGACATTTGCGGCAGGCGGAGGCGACACTATCGAACAGCTTGACACCTGGGGAGACAAAATTCTCTCGCTTTTGCAGTCAACATGGGTTAAAGTCCTTCTTCTTGTCGCGCTGATAATAGAGGCAATCGGCGTGGTTGTCGCAGGGCAGCAGGGCGGAGGCGGACAGATTCTCAAAAAGTTCGCTCCGTGGATAATCGGAACGCTGATTCTTCTGTGCTCGTCAGGAATTTGCTCTTACTTTCTCGGCGACTTAAATTTTGAGATTTCAATGACAGAAAAAATCATTCCTGTGGTGAATTCCTTGTCTGCTGGAATCGCATAAAGGGGAAAAACAGACGGCAAGGTGTTAGAACTTCTGCTGTCTGTCTGAATCTTAATTTTCTTGGAGGACAACTTGGAAAACGAACCTACCTTATATGACTATGCAGTGCCGGTTCACCGTGTGCTTCTTCAGCCGAATGTCGTGCTTGGAATCGGGATTGCTCCTGCTATGGTTATTCTTGTTCTTACAATTGTACTGATGAACATGGTCAGCGTGTGGTGCTTTCCCATAGGAATTGTTCTGTTTGTAGCGGCTAAAATGCTCTGCAAGAACGACCCGTACATGATGACGATTCTTTTTGACAGGCTCATGCAGCCTAACTTGTGGAGGGCAGTCTGATGGATGTGCCGTTTCTTGACTTTTTCAGGCTGAACAAGGAAAGCGCGAATATGCTTAAATATATCAGCCCTTACTCATTCATAATGTCGCCCGGTGTCTGTTTATTAAAGAATGGTGCTTTGATGACATCGTACCAGGTTGAATATCCCGACCTTGAGTCGTCGTCCCCGGCTTCAACTGCGGCTATGGCGGCTTTGTTCAACTGCACGACAATGGCATTGGCGCAACAGGAGGGCTGGGCGATTTTTTTTGACTGTAAAAGATACAAGACAAAGGAATATCCTGCAGGTGAATTTTCAAACCTTGCAGGCTGGCTCATAGACCAAAGACGCGCGGAAAATTACCACAAGTTCGGCGAGCATTTCACTACTGACTATTACATCTCGTTTGTATACCAGCTTCCGGGAGACATCGAGAACAAGGCTACATCGATTTTTTTTAGAAGCGGAAAGAGGAAGAGTGGCGGCGGAAAACATTCCCACGGCGAGGAAAATCTTGTCGCAATGAACAAAGAGATTGAGAATTTTCTTGATGAAACCGACAAGGCTATGGGAACTCTTTCTACAAAAATCTGGTGCCACAGGCTTGATGACTCGGAGCTTTTTAGCTACATAAAATCCTCGGTGAGCATGAGGCGGCAGGATATGTTCTATCCTGAGAACACATTCTTCTTTCTTGACAATTACATCTGCGACATGGACGTAAAGACCTCGATGCCGCTTAAAATCGGAGACTATTATGTTCCAATAATCGCCGTTATGGATTTTCCGAGCAGACCTTATCCTGCTGTCTTTGACAAGCTGAACAGGACAATGCAGGAATTCCGCTGGACGACAAGATTTATACCAATGAGCAAGGAAATGTCTTCCAAAGAGGCGGACAAATACCAGAAGAGGATGTATTCCGCAAGAAAGAGCGCAGGGACAATTCTTACTGAACTTGCCGCAAATGTTGAAATTGACCGCGAGAATACAGGCGCTGTCGCGATGGAAAGTGAGACTAAACAGATTCTGGCAGACATCGCAATGGGAAGCTATGTTCTTGGCTACTACACCAGCAGCCTTATGTGCTGGGACAAGAAACTCTCCGTAGCAAAGGAAAAATCAAGGAAACTTCAGCAGGTTGTGCGCTCATGCGGATTTTCGTGCATGGAAGAAAAAATGAACAACATGGAGGCGTGGGAGGGGATGATGCCTGGAAACGTTTATGCAAATATCCGCCGGCCTCTTATTTCTACTCAGAATATGTCGCACATTATTCCGTTAAGCTCCGCATGGCAGGGAATGCTTTACAACGACTTCACTCTTGAAACTTGTGGCTCTGCTGTTCCTCTTGTAACCTGCTCGACAAGCTACGGAACTCCGTTCTTCTTAAATCTGAACGTGCGCGAAGTAGGGCACTCATTTATTTTCGGACCGACAGGAGCAGGAAAGTCAACGCTCATGGCTCTTCTAATGGCGCAGGCTACAAAGTACAGGGACGCGAATATTGTCTGTATTGACAAGCAGCTTTCAAGCCGTGCGTTTATGGTTGCTTCCGGCGGAATTTATGTGGAGCCAGGAAAGGACGATGTGGCGTTCCAGCCGCTCAGCGAGCTTCTGAATCCGGACGAATGCACAGAGAAAGAATTCCGTGAGAGCCTTTTGTGGTGCCAGCAGTTCATCGAAAGCCTTCTTGCCCAGCAGAATATTGAGACAAGTCCGAAAATGAGCAAGGCGATAAGCGAGACACTTATGCTTCTTTCTGAAAAGGACAGCTCTATGCACGACCTGACATCGTTACAGCAGTACGTGAACTACACAGACCCGGACACTGGCGACAACACGATAAGAACAGGACTTGATCCGTACTGCCGAGGAGGAGCTTTCGGCTCAATATTTGACGCGGACAAAACGACACTGAATCTTTCCAAGCTGATGACAATAGAGATGGGAAGCCTCATGCGGCTTTCAGAAAAGGCTGTCGCTCCGGCTTTGATGTACATCTTCCGCTATCTTGAAAAGCTGTGGACAGTTCCGCACGGAGAGAGACAGCCGCTGACTTTTCTGTTTCTTGACGAGGCATGGCTCTATCTCCAGCATCCGGTTTTCTCAGGTTTTATACAGGAATGGCTCAGAACTTTAAGAAAGAAAAAAGTGTTCTGTATATTCGCGACACAGGAAGTCAGCGCGGCTAGTAAGTCGTCATTGCGCGACACGATAGTCCAGCAGTGCCTTACAAAGATTTATCTTGCTGACGAGAATGCGGCTCAGACCGCAGAAAGCTACAGGGATTTCGGACTTACAGACAGCGAGATAGCCGCTCTGTCCGAGGCGGTCATGCAAAGGGACTATTATTTCAAAAACCCGAACGGAAGCCGGATGTTCACCCTTGACCTTGACGCGTTCCAGCTTGCGCTTATTTCAAGCGACCATGAGCTTCTGGACAACCTTGAAAGCAAGTACGGACGAAACACAACAAGGGAACTTGCCTTTGAGCTTCTTGATGCGGTCAGGGAAAAATACAAGAAAATCGGAAAAGACACGCGTTCTCTTGATTACTCAAAATACAGGGAAATGCTTCTCTCATCATAGAAACAAAACAGAAAACGGAGTTCATATGAAAAGAATCAGAAAAAAAATCGGCAAAATCATTCTTGCTTTCGGAATTGTATTTTTCAGCGCGCAGAATATTTCAGCGACAGGCTATCCTGTTTTTGACGTCTCAGGCTGGCTTGCCGCGATTGACCAGGTCTATCAGGGATATGACATGGTTATGAACACAATCACGCAGATTGAGAACCAGTACAACATGATTCAGCAGCAGGTTGAGCGTGCTAAAAGCATTGACTGGGACAACATCTCGTTTGACGGCGACTTTGACATTAGAGACGACATAAGGGATGCGACAAAGCGTGTGAACAGGCTTCTTACTTCTGCGCGAAACATAAAGAAGATGATGACAACTCCATCGATAAGTTGCGGAAATGTGAAGTATTCAATCGCCGACCTCTGCGGAATAAACCCGAACAACAAGGATGACCTCTGGGAGAATGACATGAATCTTCTGACTGCCTGCAGGGACTACAGGCAGTTCATGTCCGAGACAATGCAGAAAACCGTTGATGACATTACAAAGGGGCTTAAGGAAGACCAGAAGAAGGCTATCTGGGTGAAGTATGGAATAAGCCCCCAGAACTACGCTTTTGTGCAGCAGAGCGTCAATTCAGTGAAGAAGCAGTGCAGCGAGGTCATGGCCGCGGCTACGGAGGAGGCTAAGAGAATGAAGCTTGAGGAGATTGCCATGAAGAACAACACGATTCTTCAGGCGGCTCTCGAGGGCAATCTTGACTCCAACGGAAACCCGACGGAAGCCGGAATTGCCGAGGCACAGCTCAGGCTTACGGACTCGCTTATTCAGGAAATCACTCAAATGGGATTCAACGTGAACGACCTGTGCGCAATTACCGCCTCCAAGATGATTGCCGACCAGAACAAGGCGGACGCGGAGCAGGCCAGCACACGCGAGGCGCAGGAGACTGACTACTACAGAAAAAAGACAATCAGCTCGCGCTACAAAAGATAGTTCAGACGGAGGTGTGATTTATGGATGCGTTTGACCTTCCTCTTGTGCAGACACTTGAGTATTTCGGCGGCGTTATGGCGCAGGGCTACAAGTGGGCTGCTTTTTACGGAAATTTGTTCGGTCTTATCGGGCTTGCCTGGTCAGGCTTCAAGGTCGCGATGTCGCGTATGACAGTCAAGGATTTCTGGTGGGACACAATCTTTAAATGGGTCGGCTATCTTCTTCTTTTGAACCTTTATCCGGCGATTGTAATTGGAATCGGCGGAATCGCGGGCGAGATAGGAATAAAGGCAGGCGGCGCGAAGGACGCTATTGTTAGCGAACTGAAAGCCATGCGCTCGTCTATAGAGGCTGACCTTGCGACCGTGAATTCAATCGAGGCAGGAAATGATGAGGACGCAAAGTCCAGGCTTGACGAGAATACAGGACAGTCATTGGGCAATCTTGATGAATATAATGAATTTATTGAAAAGGCGACAGGCTCGATTCCTGGACTGAAAGGCAGCTACAGGTGGGACTCGAAGGGTATGCAGGAAAAGCTCAATGAGAAGACCGATGACAAAAAATCTGACAGAAAATATTCAGTCTTGTTTCAAGGCGAGACATTGAAGGCTATAAACGCTATTCTCGGCGACCGTGATTTGGACGGAAACAAGATTGGCGACAATACCGACACATACATTTCTCTTGACATATTCATAAAGGACGCCGACGGCAATGAGACTTTTTATTTGTCTCCTGGCGCACTCATAAGAATGACGCTTCTTGCGGCGAACATAATGCACTCGAAGAACACCTCTGCGTTTCTTGAAAGAAAAGATGAAATAAGCGCGGAAAAAATGAATGTGTTTGCAGGAGCAATGGCGCAGATTCAGAATGGTGCTCAGTTTGTTCTTGACGGAATCGTTGTGTGGTTCTGCGTGATTGTGCTTGCGCTTTGCGTGATATTCGCGCTTGTTCAGTATATCATGACTGTCATTGAATTTACTATTGTGGCGGCTGTCGGGGTGATTTTTATTCCGGCGATTCTTTTTGACGGCACTAAGGACATTCCGAAAAAGCTCGTGCCGGTTTTCATCAGCTTCATGGTCAAGATGATTGTCATAACCTTGTGCCTGATGTTCGTCTATTATCTGATAATAGAGTTCACTATAAATACAATCACATCGGACGGATTCGATATTGTGTGGCTTCTTGTGGATGTGGCTTTCAATGCTGTCTTGAGCTACGTGATGACGCAGAACGCTCCGAAGATTGCGCAGACAATCCTGACCGGCCAGCCTCAGCTCAGCATGGGCGAGTTTGTCGCGGCGGCTGGAACTGCTGCTGCGACGGCAGGCGGAATGAAGGCTGCCAGTGCAAATGCGGTGAGAGGCGCGGTCAACACAGGCACGAACATTGCAGGAGAAGCCGGAAAAATCAACTCGGCAAGGAAAAATGCCGCAAGGCAGGTCGCACGGCTTGGCGGAAACAGGAAGCAGGGCAACATGGCGGCTTTCAAGGCGATGGGAGCGGTTGCGACTTCAGATTTAAAAGACCGTGTAAAATTTGGATTCGAGAAATTCTCGAAAGGACACGATTCCATTCCTGGCTGGGATAAGGTTAAGCAGATGGCTGGACTTGGTGGTGGCGGACACGGAGCGTCCGGCGGTTCAGGAGGCGGCGCTAATGCCCACGGAATCTCAGGTCAAGGCTCTCAGGCAGGCCATGCTGGAGAAATACTTGGAACATCTTCAAATTCTAATTTCAAGACTGCCACGAAATTTGATGAGCGTACTGGAAGCCAGCGCAATATGACGCATAAGGAATTCATGGACGAGAAAAACAAGCAAGGAAAAATGGCTGGAGACAATGCGGCTCTTAAAGTTATGATTGCAGCCGAGGAGGAAAGAAATCAGCAGCAGAACGCTAAAAATTCAGGCTCATCAGAGCTTGGCAACAAGGTTACTGACGGAGTAAGAGCGAATAAGGAGAAAAAACTGTTGAAAATTCCTGTGGAAAAGTAAAATTTCGTTGCTTTGCCACAGGTTTTACAACAGCCGTCTATCTTGAAACTGAAGTTGAATTCTGCCAGCTGTTTGTGTTTGACCGCTCCTGGATTTCCCTTTTTCCGAAAACTCCGAAGCCGTTTCCGCCTACAGCCTGAAACTCCCAGCCTTCTTTTCCTAGCTTGTTAAGATAGGCATTGAAAGAGCCTGTGAATTTTTCGACACGCTCAAGCCGGCCGTTTGCTGTTGTGTATCCAGTTTTTGCATCTTCATAAGTCTTTACAACTGTTTCTGGTGTCATGTACTCGAACTGTTTCATTTTTATCTCCTGCTGAAAGTTTTCATTTTTTTGAAACCAGCTTTATGACTTTTTTTGTAACTGCATCTACAGTTTCTGTTGCTGCTTTCCCCAAAATTAACGGATTTATTTTGACCGGAAATGAAGTGATTCCGCACGCCTGGATATTTCCGCTCACATTGCAGTCGCATACAAGCGGAATTCCGTTTTCATCGGACGCTACTGGGCAGGCGATGAAAGTTCCGTTTTTCTCATTTGCTTCTTTTTCTGAGAGAACAAGAAAATTTTTTCCTTTTATGCTTGCGATGTCTCCGCGCTCCGGCACTGTAGTTTTCTTTTCAGCCTCGTCTGACGGAATGAAGAATTCAATCGGATTCACCTCTTCGCAAGTCTGTTTGATAAAACCAAGATTCGGCTTTTTTCTTCCGATTATTATGTTGTACGCCTGGATTTCCGTAAGACCGTATTTTTTCGCCATTTCCCTGTAGTCCTTTTTGTGGGCTGCGACATATCTGCATTCTTTTCCCGGCTCAAGAGGAAGAACTGTCTGCGTTTCGTAGGGAATCTGCTCGTCGGTGTAGAAGAGCCATTCAATCGGCGGAACAAGGTGCGACATCGAGCAGACAATCGGGTACGACGGAAGTTTTTCGCCTGTCGCCAGTTTGTAGATTGTCGAGTGCGACAGTCCGTTCTCAAGACACCATTTTCTGAGCTTTCTTTCCTCAATCAGCTTTATGAGCTTCTCCTGGGCATAAGTGATTCGTTCTGGGATTTCCTTCAGCATATTGTTTCCTTCCGCAAAAAATTAAATATTGATTCAACTACAATATATTGCAAAAACGGCTTGATTTACAAGTTCTTTTCGGATTCAAGCAGTTTTATGACACGTTCTTTCCAGACAAAATGAATCGGTTCAAGCAGCTGGCATGAGATTCTTGCGTAGATTTTGCTTTCAGTTTTCTTCAACTGGGCGTGGACTTTATGGCATTTTAAAACGATTGTCTGCTCAGGGTTGACGAAATTCAGCATCACATTGAAGCTGTCGCAGTCCTTCATTCTCTGGTCGGTGCAAGGCGTGATTATACAGATTCCGTGGATGCTCGCGTCAACAACAGCGCACGGCTGCTGCATTTTTATTCCGTTCACAAAGACTGTCTGCTCAGGAGATGAAAGCCCGAACTTTTCAGAATTTCTCTTTCCGATTTCAATGCGCTCCTCCTTTCTGCGTCCGTATTTTATGTATTTCTCGTCAAGGTTCTCAAGGGCTGAAATAAACGCGGCTGTCTTTTCTTTTTTTTCCGAGTCTGAAATTCTTATGTCGCAGAAGTCCTCTCCGGATTCAATGACCGTCGCAATAAATTCTTCGCTCTCTCCGTCCGTGAAGTTTATCTGGACTGAAATTTTCTCGTTTTGCAGGAAGTCGTGCTTCTGTAGCATTGTAAGCGTCCAGATTTCAGAAGTGAATCTTGATAGAAAGCTCATTATGTCCGCACCGTCTTTTCTGATGGCTATTGACGACACTTTGAGCCACTCAAGAATTTCTTTAGTTATATTCATTTTTTTCTTCCTCCGTGTTTCTTGAATTTTTCATACAGGTACATCACATCGCTTCTCTTTGCGCCGCAGAACTGAATCAGAAAAGCAAGCCTGTACCAAAAGAGAAGAGGAAACTTGAATACCTTGTACTCATCTTCTTGCGTCAGAAGCCATACGCATCTTTTCAGATGGTCAACTTTCCGCCCCCTTGCTGTAAAAATCAGGCACAGTTTTTCGTCTATTCCTGGCAAAGAAACCGCCTCTCCGTCCTTTTCCGATTCCCAGCAGGTAGCAATATACGCCCGGCGGAAACGCTCGAACGTGTAAAAAAGCACGATGACGCTGCCTCCGACGTATTTGAAATGCACAAAGTCAGAATTCTCGTCCACTTTGGGAACGTCTATCAGGAATCCCTTTGAATAAAGAGAGTACGGCAGTTTTTTCCCATAAGGAACATCGACCGTGATGTTGTATCTCATTGCAAAATTATATCAAAATATTTCTAAAATTACAAAAAGTATATTGAAATATTTATTAAATTGCAGTATATAGAAATTGTTTGTAAGAAAATAAATATTTTGTTTTCTTTGCAATATTCCTGTCAGGAATAAGAATATTTCGGTTTTTCAGCCCAAGTCAGCTGTGCCCGGCACTCCTAGCGCGCAGTCCGGCTGGAATTCCATAGTTAAAAGGAGGCGCACAATGTCAGACGCCATCTCTTTAAATCCTTCAAAAAACGAGTGGTTTGGTTCTCTTGTTCCGAAACACACCGCAAAGCTCATCTCTCAGGGAATCGAGGACAATTCCCTTCCGCTTCTTCCGGACAAGGCCGGAAAAATTGAAATCAAGCCGATTTACAACGCGAACAACGGTTGGATTCTAAACGCAAAAGACCTTGTTCCGGCGCAGATTACAAGACAGAAAGCCGGCTACGAGAGCAACATTGTCGCTACAAAGACCTCGATCGACAAGGCCGGAACACGTGTGAAGTCCGGCGAGAAGGGGCTTTTCTACAATTTCAAGGACAAGGAAGGCGAATTCCGCCATTCTCAGTATTTCTTTGCAGAACAGCTCGAGCATCCAGACCGCATTGTTGAAAATGCGAAAATCCGCCAGCCGAACAAGCTTCAAAACGAGACCCTGAAAATTGACTCCGCAGAAAACTATCTTCCGATGTACATTGCCGCCTGCAAGAGCGGGGCGGGGCTTGAAGTTTCGCCGGAAGTTGCGGAGCAGTTCATGCAGAACATTTCTGCCGTGTGCAAGAACGAGCTTGCAAAGACACCGGAAGAAAAAATACAGGGCGTACCGTCTCTAAATGAGCTTCTTTACAACGCTGATGTCAAGGCGAACGAGATTGTTAAGTCAGTTGAAAAGGAAAAGGGGCTTGCTCTCCAGCAGAAAAAAGACGAGCGGAAAATCGACCGCAGCGAATCGATGACCTATTAGAAACAAGCGAAGTTACCCACAGTTCCCACAATCCTACAGGCTTTTTCTTTAGCCTTCCGTCATGTGGAAACTGATGGATAACTTTTTTTATTTTTCAAGGAGCGGATACAGTGTCTGAAAAAGACTTAAAAATAAAGGCAGCTGAAATTCTCGGATATTCCGACAGCGGCAATATAAGCGGTGTCGTCTACCAGATTATAACAGGCAGCGATTTTAGAAAGAAGATTGCGCCGAATATCAGGGAACTGAAAAATGACGAGAAACTTTTATTTGAATTTCGGGATTGGGAAAAAGAAGGTGAATGGAATCCTTATGACCTCAGTGTTCAAATTGTAAAGGAAGATGGACGCGGTTCGTTTTCTCGAATTCCTTATCCATTTAAGAATGAAAAATCCGATTATCTTGAGGAAACGGACTCCGTAAGGGTATTCAGAAAGGAAATAAAAAAATACATAGATGAAAACAAAGAGAAGCTGCTTTCAGATTTGGAAACGAAAGAAAGTCTTGAGCTTTTTTCAAGTCTTGCCACTGTTCTTGACGAGGGAACTGTTTATACAGCGAGCAATAAGACTCTCGGGGAAATTCAGCTTAGGCATGGAAACAAGTCAACCGGTCTTGCGCATATCATAAACCGCCGCTATGAAGAACGTGTCCTAAACAAATCTGTTCAGATGCAGCCGGAAGAAGCACAGAGAGAAATTACTGCAATATGCTTTCTTGTGGCGGACAGCCTTGATAAAGGAGTTGCATCACAAACTCCGCGCGGAAACTGGGAAATAGAAAAAGGCGGAATAAAGGCAATCATCAATAAAGATAGGGAAGGAAAATTTGTCATTACAGGATTTGATGACAAGAAAAACAAAGAGGAAGCGACAGAATCCATAAAAGCGGGAATCGCAAAATATGGCTACACGCCTGAGTTTCTCGATATGTACGCTCAGGTGGGAGCTGTCATTGCTTCCTACGAGCATAGTACACCACAAACTCCACAAAAGTCAAATGATAATTCTGGCCAGGAGTTTCTTTCAGATTTGGAAACGAAAGAAAGTCTTGAGCTTTTTTCAAGTCTTGCCACTGTTCTTGACGAGGGAACTGTTTATACAGCGAGCAATAAGACTCTCGGGGAAATTCAGCTTAGGCATGGAAACAAGTCAACCGGTCTTGCGCATATCATAAACCGCCGCTATGAAGAACGTGTCCTAAACAAATCTGTTCAGATGCAGCCGGAAGAAGCACAGAGAGAAATCACGGCAATATGTTTTCTTGTGGCGGACAGCCTTGATAAAGGAACTGCATTACAAACTCCGCGCGGAAACTGGAAAATAGAAAAAAATGGAATTCAGGCAGTTATTGATAAAGACAAAAATGGAAAGTTTGTTCTTACAGGTTTCGCTTTGAATGACAAAAAGGAAGAAGCAGAGAAATCCATATCTACGGTGATCGGTCAATATGGCTACACGCCTGAGTTTCTTGAGATGTACGCTCAAGTGGGAGCTGTGCTTTCTTCCTATGATCATAGTACATCACAAAATCAACAAAAGTCAAATGAAAATCCAAGCCAAAATCTGCTTGAAGGCTGCGTGAAAATCGAAGTGAACGGCAAGGAGCGTGAATGCAAAAGCGGCGTGCTTGAGGGCTTTAAGAATGCCGTGAAGCTAGTTGACCGCCTTATGGACGTGAATCACCAGCTTGCGGATGAAAACGAGAAGCTGAGAAATCAGATTCAGAATCAAACCAAAAACAAGAAAACGGACATTGAGAGGTAAAACCATGACAAATTTCGCTTCGGACTGGAAGAATTTCGACTCGAACGGACTGAGTGCAGACCAGTTCTTTTATGACCAGCTTTATAAGTCGTTTGCAGAGAACACGAAAAACGGAACGCTGCCGTTTTTCAGCAGAGAGCCGGATTCTGTTCCGCGCGAACTTTCCACCGGAAAAATCATAAATGATGAGAATCTCATCGCATTGGAGCAGGTTGCGGCTTCAAGAGGCTACAAGTCCAATGTCTGGATTTACGGAAACGAGCTTAACCGAATTCAAAAGGAAACCGGGCCGCTCAACTGGAAAAAGAACGCCTCTCCTGTTCTGTGCCAGACAAAATACTTCGGCGCGACACATCTCAACGAGCAAAATCTCTATATCTCGGAAGGCGGCTCAAAACAGAAGAACCAGTATCTGTACAACATCGAGGCTCTTGACGAGCGTTCTCGCAAGGCCGTGCTCAAATACTACGAGCGGACGCAGGAAGTGAACAGCGCATATCAGAAAGAGAACCTGAAATCGTTCAGGTCGAACTGTCTTGAAAATCCCGGACACAATGAGAATTTTGCAAAGGCGCGCGAGCGTGTGAAGAAATACAGCAGCATTGACGGAATTGATTTTTCAGCCGCGGTTGACTGCCACTTCAAGCACTGCCTGCAGAACTCTATCGGAAACGGACTAAAGGACAACAGGGAAGCGAACAGGAATTCATGCTACCGGCAGTGCATGGAGCTTGTGAAGAAAATCGAGAGCGGCGAGTACAAGCCCTACGAAGCCGGACGGAAAATCGCACGCGCGCTTGAAAGCGGAACTGAATTTCAGCGGATTGCGGTCGCGAAAAACTACAATCTTGAGAACGCGAAGAAAATCGAGGAGCTGAAAGTCGCCGAGGCGAACATAAACAGACCTTACAGGCGGCGTTCAGACGTCGAGAGATAAAAAGCATTTTTGCAAAAAATATTTTAAGAGGAAAAAACATGGCAGATATACATTTTGAAATTTTTGACAATGCGGATTTCGGAAACAAGAACCTCCGTTTTTCAGATGCTCCGGCACAGGAGCAGAGAGATTTCCTGAAGCAGAACGGATACGGTTTTACCACAAGATATGGTGGCGTATGGTATCCGCGCACGAAGGAAGCAAAAGATAGAAATGCGGACTTTGTGAAAGAATTTGCGGAAAAGTTTTATCCTGAAAACAAAAAAAACTTCCAGCCTAATCAGATTGAGCAGCTTGCGGAATCGGCACTGGAAAACGGTTCAATTGAAATCAAGGCTTCGATTGATAACAGAATCGCATATCTTGAAAATCTTATTGCTGAGCTGAAAGAAGAAAGAAAGCACGACCAGGAAAAAATCTCACGTCTTGAGGCTGCCCTTGAAAATCAAACTGAGGAAAATATAGCAGAACTTGAAATGCGACAGGAACAAGCAGAGCTTGATGACGAGACTGAATGGGAAAAAGAAAACACTCTCACCGAAGCGGAAGAAAGGGCGTATCTTGAAAAACAGTCTGAAATCAAGATTCCTGCTGAAACAATAAAACTCACTTCTGAAATACTGGATTCCCTGCACGAAGCTGCGGAAAAAGAATCGCTGGCAGACGAGCCTCATGCTGAAAAGAAAATCTTGCGTGATTCAGAAAAATCAGCTGATGACGACCTGACAGTTTCTCCTAAGGAACTTGCCATTGCAAAGTCCGTGCTTCCGACAGTTCAGTATGTCTCTACGTTGAAATTCGCGCAGGGCGAGGAGCGTGAATTCTTTGTACACAAGATTAAGGAAATTGCGGCCGCTGTTGAGAACGCTCCAAAAATCAATGAGACGGACGGTCTTGAAGAGCACAGAATCGTTCTCCGTTATTTTCATCCGAGCGGAACTCAGTCATTCGTTACGGAAATCGGAAAGGACGGAGACGCGTTCGGTTTCCAATGTCTTAACGATGACTGGGAAAACGCAGAGTGGGGCTATCTCAATATTGACGAGCTGAAAAACATCCGCGGAATGGAAGTTGACTTCCATGTTCCAGCCGGAATGACTGTTGAAAAGTTTATCCAGAAGGAAAAATCAGACGAGTATGAAAATCTGATTGAAGCCGAAAACGGTCAGATGATGAATCCTGATGAATTCCATAAATGGAATGAAGAGCAGAAAATGCAGTATTCCCAGGAAAATGACGAGCGCGCGGCTGAAAATGCAGACAAGGATTTTGAGACAACAAAAAGGCTTGATGAGATTGTCTCTGAAATAAAGAATTCAGATTTCACGCTTGAATCAAAATATGAAAACAATCTTCACTCAGTTGCTCTCAAGAACAAGGACGGAACTGAAATTTTCAGCGCAAGGGAAAACGACAGCATTGTGATTCCAGTGGAACATACAATCGCTGCCTGGGCAAACGACGAGACTTCTGAAAAAGCGAAAAGCCTTGCCGATGAATTTTTCAATCTGGTCTGCGAGGACGGAATCCGCGGCGGCGACTATGTAAACGCGGTTTTCAAAAATGAATCTCCAGTGTATGAAGAAGATTTTGAAACGGATTTGCCAGCAAGTAACATTTCCTCTGTTCAGCAGAAAGAAGATGCAGAAATTACTAAGGAAGAAATCGACCGGGAAAAGCAGTCTAATTTTGCAAAAATCGAGAACCAAGAGTTAAATCAAGTGCTCTCTGAAAATTCTGAAACAAGTTACTTTATAAAATCAACAGCTGAGTTTTCCCAGTTTGAAGATTTCGAGCCTATTACAAACTTGAGCGCAAAAGAAGCAATCAAAAAATATCAGGAGCTTGAGAACAATGGCGTTTCGTGTGGAATCGGAATCAACATCAAAGATGACATTGTTTTTGATGATCCGAAAGCGGAAGGACTAACGGTTCTTGTCCGTGCAGACGGAAAAGACACTTTGAATATTTTTGGTGAAGGTTTTGTAAAAGAGCTTCGTGAAGACAATCAGCACTCATTTAATGTTCTTTCTGCATTTCAAAATCTTTACAGCGCAGCGAAAGATGCCGGTCTGGAAATTGAAGACGCTTCATATATCGAAGAAAAAAAACAGGAATTTATTGAGCTGCTTGAAAACAGTAAAACGCAAAATAAAAAAGATTATTCTCTTGAGGAATATTGGAAAAATTCTGCCAGCAGTATGACAATGCAAGATGTAAAAGACGGCAAAGTTCATATTATCAATATTGATAAAAAAGAAAGAGAAAACGTAAGAAGCAATCTTCAATCCCAAGACATCGCCGTTCCAAGAACAAAATCTGATTTAAGAAAAATCCGCGAGCAGTGCCGTGAAATCCTCAAAAAGCCTGATTCAGAAATCACGGAAGCGGACAAGAAGATTCTCTCGCAGTATGAGGGCGGCGGCGGACTAAATGAGAATAATCGCACAAATTCTGAAGTGCTGAACGCTTTTTACACGCCGGACAATCTTATTGAGAAAGTCTGGGAACTTGTGGATGCTTATGCTCCGGACGCAAAGACAGTCCTTGAACCATCCGCAGGTGTCGGCAAGTTTGCGAATAACCGTCCGGATAATAAATTCACAATGCACGAGCTTAACGAAACTTCCGCCAGAATCAATAAAATTCTTCACCCGGAAGCGGATGTGATCCAGGGTGCTTTCCAGAAGCAGTTCCTTGATGACGGCGAGCGTTTCCTTAAAATCGGATACGAGCAGCCCAAGCATGATGTTGTAATCGGAAATCCGCCTTATGGAAAATACAACGACAAGTACAAGGGATTAGGCGAGGGAAGAGAATTTGACCGCTACGAGGAATATTTTATCGCAAGAGGACTGGAAGCACTCAAAGACGAAAAGTCGGTTCTTGCGTTTGTCGTTCCAAGCGGATTTTTGAACACGGTCAGCGACAAGCAGAAGTCAATCATCGCCTCGAAAGGTGAAATTTTAGACGCGTACAGGCTGCCGGAAGGAACATTTTCCACAACGGAAGTCGGAACTGACATTCTTATCATGCGGAAAAAAGAAAGCCTTGACGACAGAAAAAATATCTCCGGCGAGCTTCTGTCAGATGGCGAATGGTTCAAGAATCACCCTGAAAAAATCTTGGGCGAAATAAAAACACGCACAAACCGGTTCGGAAAGGAAGAGGAATATGTCGCAGTCCATGAAGGGCTTTCCGTTCAGGATGAACTGAACAAGATTGACAGTTTTGTTGATGAAATAAAAAAGGCCAATCAGACTGAAAAATTAAAAGACCCATTGCCGGAATATAGTTCTGACGAAGAAAACACAGAAATCATTTCAAGCCCGGAAATTTTTACTGATGAATTTGCTGAAAATATTACCAAATTTAAAAAATCTCTCAATAATTATTTCGAGAAAGGAATCCGCCCGGAAAACGACCGTTTCGTAATCGGAAAAACTCCTCTTGTTCTGCAAAAAACTGGCAGTGATGTTACAGAAGTTACCGTTCCGGTATCTGTAATAAAAAAAGCATTAGAAACTCACGGACTGTCACAAGATGAAATATTCAGTTCGCTTGCAAAAATGTATAACCCGGTACTTGTCTTTGATTCAGATAAGAATGCGACAGAAAACAAGGTAAATTCAAAACTTATTCTTACAGATGTGTTTAAGGGTGAAAATCCTGTTGCACTTGCGGTAAATACAAATTCCACGATTGACATAAATAATCGTGGTTTGACTGTTGAAGTTCAGGATATTCGTTCGGTTCATGACAGAAATGTTGTTGCAAAAAACGGAACTGATTTGATTCAGAAATGGACTAATGACGGACTTTGCAGATATGTGAATGACAAAAAAATAACCGATTGGAGTACCGTCGCAAGGGTACAATTCCCTGTTGAACTCCTCCAATCGGATAACTCAAATATACTCACAAGAACCGCTCTTGTCAACAGTATTTCTTCTGAACAAATTCCGCTTGAAGAAAATAAAAAAACTGAGCCTGAAAAACAAAACTCTACTTCTCCAAAAGCCAGAAAAGAGAAATGGAACATCTCAAAGTCAAAGGGCGATGTCATGACCGCGGAGGAATTCTCTCATCTTTACGGACGTGATTTTGATGAGCGAGAATTTCCAATCTGGAAGGCGACGGACTGGCAGGGTAATATCGACCTCTCAAAACTTTCCGGCGATGACATACAGTATCTTTCTGAAAGCGGAAAGTATGTTGAAAAGAACATCGGCGAATGGATTCACAAGGAACTTTTCACAAGCGGCGATATTTATGCAAAGATACAGGAGCAAAGAGAGCTTTATGTGAAATCTGATGGAAACAGGATTTTTGCGGACAACATAAAACTGCTGGAATCTGCAATGAAATCTCCGCTTGAAATTGAGAAGATTCATTTCGGCGTGAAAACCGCGCTTGCAGAAACTTTTACGGTTGAGCATATCGACGCGGAAGGAAACAAGGTAAATCTTAATCTTCAGGAATCCTTTATTCTCTGGGCGCAGAATGCGAAACTTGCAGACCGGAAATGGCGCGGCGACGTCGACTTTGCGACAGCGAACATCTCACGAGAGGAGCTTGGCGAGGAACTCACTTTCTATGACATCGTGAATTATATCGACGGAAAGCCTGTAAAAGCCGAAGCTGTAAGAGGCTGGCGCACTTATGACATGAGCGAAGAGGAGAAGGCTGCGGAAAAAGCGGAGCGAAGAAAAGAAGCCGACCTTAAACGCCAGGCACGCAGCGACACTGCAAACCGCCTGTTTGACCGCTATCTTCACGAAGGACTTTCTGAATCAGACACGAAAAGACTTTCTGCTGAATACAACCGCCGGTTCAACTCTTACGTAGCTCCTGACTATTCAAAACTGCCTCTTTTTGTTGACGGAATGAGCGCATACAAAGGCGACTCGAAATTCAAGCTGTACGACCAGCAGATAAAAGGAATTTCGTTTTTGTGCAACAAGGGAAACGGACTTTTAGCTTATGATGTCGGAGTAGGAAAAACTGCCGCAGGAATTGTCGCGACAGTGAACCAGATTCAGACAGGAAGAAGCAAGCGTCCGCTTATCATTGTTCCGAATCAAGTTTATTCAAAATGGTACACGGATATAAGACAGCTTTTCCCGAATATAAAAGTGAACGACCTCTATAATTTTGGAAAAGATTCCGTTGAAAAATATATTGATTCTGAAAATCTCCACAGATTGAATATTCCAGAGAATTCTATTTCGCTTTGCACTTACGAAGCCCTGAAAAATATCACCTTTACAGACGAATCTTGTGAAAATGAACTTTACGAGGATTTTGCAAGCCTTCTGAGCGCGGATATGGATGGAAGTGCAAGGAATAATGCGGAAAGCTCCGACAAAATCAAGGGGATAATCGGTTCTGCAAGCCATGTTAAGGACGAGAGCTATTTCTTCTATGAGGACTGCGGATTTGACAACCTTACAGTAGATGAAGCCCACAACTTCAAGAATCTCTGGGTAGTTCCACGTCCGAAGAAAAAAGGCGAGTCAAACGAGTATGCAGGAATTCCAAGCGGAAAACCGTCCGCACGCGCTCTAAAAATGTATGGAATGACGCAGCTTACACAGCGGCACAATGACGACAGAAACGTTTTCATGCTCACTGCGACACCGTTTACAAACAGCCCGACGGAAGTCTACTCAATGCTTTCTTATATCGGACGCGAGCGTCTGAAGCAGGCTGGAATCACTTCGTTGCGAGCGTTCTTCGATGAATTTGCACAGACAAAGCAGGAGCTTGGCGTAACCTCGACAGGAAATATCGATACAAAGCAGGTTATGAAAAGTTGGAAGGAGCTTTCCGCATTGCAGAATATCCTTACGGAATTCATTGACAAGGTTGACGGCGAGGAGGCTGGAATTATCCGCCCGAACAAGTTCACCCATGTCAAGCCGCTTGATATGTCGGACTTGCAGAAGGAAATGCGCGAGATTGACGAGGATCGCATGGCGGAAGTCAAGGAAGGCAACAGCGCGGCTGTTATTGTGGCAATGAACAATATGCGTCTTTCGTGCGTTGCTCCGGCTCTTGCAAATCCAGCGATGTATCCAGGTGTTGAGCTTCCTCCGCTTTCAAAGCTTGTAGAGACTTCTCCGAAGCTGAAAATTGTATGCGATGCGATAATCGATATGTACAAGGGCAATCCTGAAAAAGGGCAGTTTATGTATGTTCCGCTTGGAAAGGAAAGCCACGGAATAATAAAGGACTATCTTGTCGCACACGGAATTCCAAAGAATGATGTAGAAATCATAAACGGCGAGGTGAACAATACTCCGGAAAAGAAAGAAAAAATCACTTCATGCTTCAATGACGAGAAGAATCCTTGCAAAATCATTATCGGCGGACGGAACACTGCGGAAGGAATCGACTTGAACGGAAACAGCTTTGTCATGTACAACTGTTCTTTGGGCTGGAATCCGAGCGAGACAATCCAGGCGGAAGGAAGAATCTGGAGGCAGGGTAATCTTCAGGGAAATGTCCACATCGTCTATCCAGTTATGAATGATTCAATCGATTCAGTCCTTTACCAGAAGCATGATGAGAAACGAAGCCGAATAAACGAGCTTTGGAACTACAAGGGCGATTCTCTCAATGTCGAGGACATAAATCCGGAGGACTTGAAGCTTGACCTGATAAAAGATCCTAATAAAAAAGCTAAGCTCATCCTTCAGGAAGAGACAAAGGAAGCACGCGCGGAGCTTTCAAGACTGAACCTCAAAATAAAGTCGTTTGATGAGATTATCGAAAAGCGCAAGCAGTTTGAGCTTGATTTTTCAGATGCGAAGGAAATTGTTGACTATCAGAAGAAGCAGATTGAATCCTACAAAGAAAGCGGTCTTGAAGTTCCTGAATGGATAAAGTCAGAGCTTAAGGACTGCAACAAGAAATTTTCAAAGGCTGAAACAGGACTTGAAAAAGTCAATGAAAAACTTTCTTCCCTTAAAATCACGGATTCAGAGAAAGAGGCGGAATACATCCACAGTTTGAACAATCATAAGCACGCCTGCGAGGAAAAAATCAACAATATTGAAAATACTTTGCCACAGATTCTCAAAAAACTTGAGATAGAGCGGATGGAGCAGAAGCTCATCGAGTATCCTGTTGAAAAGCAGCGTGAAATTCTTGAAGCCGACATTCTGAACAATCTTCGTCCGATGAAAGAAGTTGAATATGAGATTAAGACAATGCGGCACGAGGCTATGCTTTCTGAAAAACTCAAGGCCGGGGAAATCTCAGAGGAAGAATTCAGTCTTTACAAAAATGCCGGATATGCAAAATACGAGAAATGGCTGAACGGAGAGATTGAATCTCTGGAAGAAAAGTCCGTGAAAAATGAAGCCGCCAATGAAAACTCTTCCATTAAAAATGAAACCGATATTGAAAGAATCATCGTTTACTACGACGGGCACTGGGCGGACGAGCGTGTCGAAAAAGGCAAAGGCTGGAAGTACCAGGAGAAATCATTTGACAATCCGAAAGACGCACTGGAGTTTTACAATACAGCAAAAATTCCAAAAGATGTTGGAGCAGAAAATAAAAACGGCTTCCGCTTCAATTTTATGAATCCGGAAGAAAGACTTCTTGAGCTTATTTCAGAACATGACAAGACTGTATCTGTTCAAAATGAAAGTGTCTCAGAAAAAACAGCTGTTGAAAAGCCAGCGCAAACAGACTTGGAAAAAGCCGCTGAAAAAACAGAGACTGCAAAACAGCCTGAACAGGATATGGATTCGCTTTATGCGGATTCAGGAAGTCTTTTCTTCGGATTTAATGATTCTGACATTCTGTCCGTTCATTCGCCGGAAAATGAATACAGAAAATCCGAGCCTTATGATGACTTCTCGATAACAGAACGCCAGCTTACGGAATCAGAGCTGAAGCGCGATGAGATTATATTTCCGGTCCTGAACGGAAAAGAATCAGGAATGTACAAGTCTTTCAAGGATTTTGCCGAACATGGCGTTTTTGATGTTCAGGGAAAAAGCGTTGAACTTGACGATTCCGGCAGAATTTCAGAAACAGGCTGGAATCAGCTTCAGGCGGCAATGGAAATCTACAGAAACAAGCAGTTCGAGACATTCCGCTATGTTCTGATTGGACGTGAGAACGGCGAGATAAAAGATCAGCTTGCGGTAAAGTCGTATTCTCCAAATCGCTGCGCAGTTTCCACTCCTGACTTGCAGACAATAAAGCAGGTTATAACACGCGCGGAGGAACTTGACTGCATGGTTGCGGCTGTTCACAACCATCCGAGCGGAAACACGGCTGAAAGCTCTTTTGATGCGGAATTGACAGAATCCTTGAAGAGAAATCTCACGAATGGAAACGGATTGTGCCGTTTTGCAGGACACATAATCCTCGACCATGACACGTTCAATCTCTACACGCCGCAAAACGGATGGAAGATGAAGCTGAATTCAAATGCCTATGGAAATTCTGAGGATAAGCTGCTCAACAAGAATTTCGCATTCTTAAAAGATTCTGTTGACTATACCTGGCAACTTGAAAATGTCGCGAAGAAGATAAACGACAAGAACAACTGGAATGACAATTTTATTCCTGTTGTATTTGCTGATTCATTGAACCATGTTTCAGGAATCAAACTGTACGACAAGTCATTTTTTGACAACGAGCCGCAGAAAATCAGGAACGAGCTTCAGTTCTCTGGTCTTGAGGCGAATTCTGTAAAGGCTTTTCCAGTCATTACAAAGAACTTCTCTGAAACAATGTCCGCTGTTGACGAACTTCTGTTCGAGGACAAACTGAAAAATCTTGTTGAGCACAGCGCATTCATCGACGCAGCCTTGCCGGAATCAACTGTTACGGAGAAATTCAATATTCTTCCCGGAAGACAATACTTTGATGTCCACGGAGCGAAATTGAAAAATCCAGACATCGAGGCGACCTGGCAGACAAGAATAAATCCCGCGCTTTTCAGCGAGCCGGAACAGAAAACAATGCGGAAAAAAGAAGTCGCATTTGAAAGATAAAATTTTACCAGGAGAAAAAAACATGAATGAAGAAAACGAGAAAAAGCAGAAAATTGCGGAGCTGATTGCAGCAATAAAAAAGGCAAAAGGCATTGATTCAGAAATCACACCTGAAAATATTTCAGTTTCTGAAGATGAAATCATTGACAGCGGAATAGAATCAGTCCATGAAAACGGCGGAATGTCTGAGGCGGCAATGGAAGCGGACTATGAGGCTGAGCAGAATTCAAGGCCTGACTATCTTGACGAGAACGGCAATCCCCACTGGTTCGATGAGGAAGAAAATATCGTTGCGGAAAATGAAATTCTTGATAACGAGGAAATCATGAGGCTTGCTTTCTTGAATGACAACAAGGAAACATTCAAGGCGATTGATGATTATCTGGAGAAAGGAATAAGACCTAAGAATGATGAATTTATATTTTCAAAAAATCCAGAAATTTTGAAGTATGCAGGGATAAGTGAAAATGAAATTGTCATAAAGACAAGCATAATCAATAAAGCTAAGAATGAGCATTCTCTTTCTGATGAAGAAATAAAAGATTCAATAATAAATATTGCTTCTCCAGTTATTATTTTTGACAGTGATAAGAAAACAACAGAAAACAAGAAAGAAAGTTTTCTTTGTCTGACAGATACTTTTGCGTCAAACGGAAAACCAATCGCTTTCTCGATGAACCTTGATTCTAGTTATGAACGGAAAAATCGGCTTTTGGAAGTTAATGAAATCCGCAGTATCCATGACAGAACTTTAGTTGCAAAAAATGGAACGGATTTGATTCAGAAATGGACTGAAAACGGACTGTGCAGGTATGTAGATGACAAAAAAATATCCGAATGGAGTAAAGCAGCCGGGGTACAATTCCCCTTAGCCGTACTTCAATCGGACAAAGATAATATAATTCCAGAATCAGAAATTGTCAATGATAAAAAAATATCCAATCTTGGAAAGGAAAGAGAGGATTCATTCCTCTTGCCCCTTGCAAAATTGGATTTAAATAATGTAAAGACTTATTCAGATTTTGTCAATCAGCATAATATCGTTGCAGAAAATGAAAGGGAATACCAGAAGCCGAATGACGAGGACTTGACTTTTTACTATGAGAAATTTGAAAAAGAAGTCGCAAATGAAAATGAAGTGGTTCAGCTTCAAAAAGCACTTGCATTGTCATTGGAGAAAAATGTTTCGCCTTTAAAAGAACTGGAACTAAACCGTGAAAACTGGAATAAAATGTTTCCTGATGGAACTGTCAAAACTCCTGTTGGGACAGTAAAGCTTGGTGAGAATCAGTTTGATAAACTCCGCAGAAATGACAGAAACAATCTTCTTGCCGCGATGTATGAAACTCTTTCAAATCCTGCACTTATTCTTGAAAAAGAAACTCTTGATGAAAAATCAGGTGAATTCAAACCTGTTAATGTTTATGGAAAATCGTTTATTCATGAAGATTCAAACCACAAAAGAGCCGTTGAGTCCGTCATTATATTTAAGGATGGGGAAAATATTTCTATCAGCACTCACAATAAAAATATAAAGGATTTTGTAAAGCAAATAAAAACGGCTGACCAGATAATCTATGCAGATTCTGAAATCAGCCGAGTAGCCTCGCTCATCCTGCAGAATGGGGGAAGCCATGTGCGACTCCATGATGCAATAAGCAACAGAGCCATTCGTGAGGCGACTGATTCCATAGGTACGGTGATCGCTCGCTATGGATACACGCCTGGCTTTCTTGAAATATACGACCAGGTGGGAGCAGTCGCTTCTGAATTAAATATACACAAGGAAAATTCCGTTGTCAATGATAAAGCAGATGAGAAAAATCAGCAGAATGAAAGCAGTTTTGACAACGCCGTGAAAGAACGTTTCGAGTCGGCGGCTCAAAAACTCAGCTCCCTTGATATAAATTCTGAAAACTACAAGGAGGCGTTCGAACTTCTGAACAGAATTGAGAAATTGACAGGAATATCAGAACCGTCTGAAAAAATCGACTTTGCTGAAAATGAAGCGAAAGAAAATTTTCAGCCCTCTCCGAATGTTAAAACTCCGGAAGAATTTGAAAGAATGAAAAAAGAAATTGACAATGTAAAAATTGTCGATGAATCTGTAGAAAATTCGGAAACTGAAAAGAACCTTGAAACTCAAAAAGAAGATGTTTCCTATCAGGACTACACAGACGGAAAAGTTATATACGGAAAAACCGTGCTTCCGCCTTTCGCCTCAATAACTTCTGACGGTCATCTTAAAACCTGCGAGAATTTTGTTGTCAAAAGCTATGACAGTGAGAGCGGAACATACTTGGTCGAGAATGAAAATGAAAAACTTTGCCTGCCGAGAGAAACATTCAATTCTCTTTTGAATCCGGCAGGTCTGAATAGGGAGCAGCAGGAAGAAAAGACATCCCGGATGGAAGGAAACGGAATTGTGTTTGACAATCCTGAGAAAGGAGTGAATGGGACTGTTATTCCGGAATTCTCACTTATGACGCAGAACGGATTGCAGACCTACAAGGACTGCGTTGTTACAAAATTCAATGAGAGCGACAAAACGTATACATTGCGAAACGGCGACAGCATTATTTCCGTTACGGAAGAGTGTTTCAAGGAAATCAGTTCGCCAGAACGTTTTGAAAACAAATTTGATGAGAATACTCCGGCCTACAAAAAAATGCTCAAGACCCAGTACGAGGATTTTTTTAAGGAACGTTCAAACATCGCATACAATTTTCGGCACAATCTGTCTGTATTCTGCCGCAAGGAGGCAAATTCTCCGTGCGACGCCTTGAAAGTTGCGAAAGGAATCATTAATAAGATGTCTCCGGCAGAGCAGGACAAGACAAAGAAGTTGCTGAAGAAAATCGCAAGGGAAGGCGAGAGTTTGAACCAACTAATAGTCCGCACTTACCACGAGGCAATAAAGGCAGTTCCGCTGAATGAGGAGTATATAAAGCAGTACCAGCCTGAAAACCGGATTGCTCGTCCGTTCTATGACACGCTTTCCACTGACGGACAGAAAATCGACAGCGACCCGCAGCTTTTGAGAACTGACAAGGATTACAATCTTAAAATCGGTGATACTTTAAAAGACATTGATATTAAGTCAGACAAGATTTTTGGACACGGAAAGGAAAACGTTCATTTTTCCGAGCTGAAAGTAATATCCGCGTCAAAAGAGGGAAACACCGTAACTCTCATGGACAAGGAAAAATCCTTTATAGAAATTCCTCGCGATACAGTCCTTTTAGCCTACAAGGAGCAGCAATTGAAAGAACTGAAACATCAGCAGGGGCACAGTAGTCGCAACAGCATGGAAATTTCTTACAGGTGATGTTTACTTTACAAATATATTAATTATATTGTAGTATCTAATAAATAATAACTAGCAATTTTTGTGATATTAATAAGAAATTTTGCTGGACTCTGCTTTTTATACATCTTAAGTTCTTGCTCCAGATTTTGTTTTCAATTTTTGGAGGTATAGAAATGAAAGATATTTTAAGCATAGTCTTGAATCTAATTTGTGATTGGTTTGGTGCAGTTATGGGGCAAGGACTGATTAGAAAGCGGATTCTAGAAATTTTTCACTATCACTTTAAGTTGATAATTGCACCAGAAGGTTCGATTCCTTCTCACGCCCCGCCTTTTTATGTTTCTATCTCCCAAACATCTGCACAATCATGCTTGCGATTGAGACGACGGACATTCCGTAGATAATCATGTCCTTTACGGAAAGTTTTTTGCTTTTTACACCGGGTACACTTTCAATCAGCTTCTTGTTCTCAGCGGCGCACTGCTTCAGAAAGTCAATTGACTGTTTCTTTATTGTCTCAAGGTGCGCCTGGCATTTTTCGGTGTAGGCTTTTATCATGTCCGAAGACTGCGTCTTTAGAATTTCATACTCGTTCTTTGAGTTTGCAAGAAGCGTTGTTGAAACTTCCGCGATTTTCTTTTCAGCCTCGTTCAGGTAGCTTGTTGTGGCTTTTTCGGTTTCGTCCTTAAATTCCTTGATACTGTCCTTTATGATTTCGTCAGCCGATTTCAATTCCGTGATTTTTGCATGGATTTCCGCTGTGCATGTGTCCATGCTTCTTGTCATTGTCTGAATGAAAATCGAGACTTCCATTTTTTCTTTCTGAAGCTGCTTTTCAAGCGCAGCGACTTCCGCCGAAAGATTCGCGTTTTTTACTCGCTCCTCAAGATAGTTCTCGTATGATTCTGCCGTATCAAGTTTTTCTTTCAATTCTGTGGTTGACTCAATCAGCGCGTTGAACTTTGTGATTGTGTCGTCGCGAAAATGCTCAAGCTCGCTGTTCTTTGATGTGATAAGGCTGTTTGCGACCTCTTTTAAATCCTGCACATCATCAAGAGTCTCCGCAAGAGCGATGAGGTATTTTTCCGCCTCTGCCTGCGGAATTGTGATCATTCTTGCGTCCGGTTTTTCTTCTGCTTTCGTATTTTTATCCAGCTGGTTTTCTGTTTTTTGATTCGAGAAGTTTTGAATAAGTGCCATTCTGTTTTCCTTTCGACCGACACGTGTCGGTCGGAGTTCTATTTTCTTCTTTCTGAAAGATTTTTTTCGATTCTGACAGGAACGCCATTTTCCCAGTATTCCTCTGTGTCGCCGCCTGCGTCCACAATTTTCTCGATAAATCCGTCCTTCCAGTATTCCCAGTGATTCGGATATTCAACGGCAGGCTCTTCATTTTCAGAATGGATAAGTCCGTTCTTGAAGTTGAAAATCACGAGCGTGTCAGCTCCGTTTATCCTTATTGACTTGCTGTTCTGTCCGTTCAGCGGAATTCCGTCCATGACGAACTGCTCCATCTGGAATTCCTTGAACGGCGAGCTTGATTCCTTGAAAAGGTCGTTCCTGGCGAATTCAGCTCTTTTTTGCTCAATATCTTCTTCTGTCATTGCTTGCTCCTTGTTACTTTTTTGATGGCACTTGAAGCCCATTATGCCACCATTCCTCATAGTTGTCGATGTGGTCGATTACCGCAGGCTCATTGTCGCAGTGGAGAACTCCGTCTTTCCAATGCTCGATGTGAGTTCCGTCTGTTGTCTCGATTGCCGGAAGAAGATTTCCTTCCTCGTCTGTCGAATCGTTCAGTAAGCCGTTTTTTACTCTGATTGTTACGGAATTTTCTATTATATAGTCGCCGTCTGCAACCTTGTTTTCTTTTGTCATTATCCGTCTGTACTGGTACTGCTTGAAATTTTTCATCTAAAACCTCGTTATCATTTCACTTTTTTCTGTCTTTGGTTTTGAAAAAGGGTTCTCGCTGTTTATTTCTTCCGCAATATCCTTCTGTTTTTCTCCGGTTTCATGTGCGGATTTCAGAATCTTTTCCAGAATGTCCGCAAGCTCTGACGAGCCTGAGTCGCAATTGTTCAGTTCGTCGGCAAGAACCGCGATGTCGTTTTTTGTAAGCCTTACAGGAACTGTCATCGATGTCATTTTGCTTCCTCCATTTTTGTATATTTCGGACACAGCGTTACATATTCAGCCGAAATGTAGTATTTGCTTCTTTCCTGGTTTGGATTTTCCAGAGTTTCATATTTTTTCTGCCGCAGAAATCCAGAAACAACAATCTCCTTATCCTTTTTAAGATAGTCGAAGATATGGCTTGCGGCCGCTTTCAGAAAATGGACTTCAATAATAAGAGGCTCGCTCTTCTGATATGGAAGGCCGTCATCCTGTGCATTGAATGTTACAAGCGGAATTTCTCCAGCTGAAGTCTTTACGAGAAATATTTGCGCGTCGGAAACTAGCTTTCCGTGCAAAGTTATTGAATTCAATTTGTTAAGCTCCTTAATGTTATTTTTATTGCTATGAGCGTGAAACACCAGCAGAACACCTTTGACACCGCCCTGTTTCTCCAGGTCCAGTAGTCATAATGACTATAGCGGAATACGTATGACATTATAAAAATCAGGACGCTTCCTGCGGTTATGAACAAAAGAAGTGCAAGCGGCGTAAAGTGCAGGTTCAGAAAATGCAGGATATATGCCAGCCTTGCGTTGAGAATTCTTATTATGCCTGACGATTTTACGGCTGACAGAATCCTGTGCATTTTCAGACAAGCTCCTCTGTGTCAGAATAGATGTCTGTGTCAAAATCCGGCTCCTCCTCATAAATCATGCTTTCCTCATTCTGTGTTTCCGGCTGCGGAATTGCGGCGGGTTCGGAAGCTGGAAGGCTGCTCTTTTCTGCGGAATCTTTTGCGTCAAAAATAAGCTGGATATTCCTTACGCCGATTGCAGTCGCACTTTTCTTCACTCCGTCCTTTTCCCATCTGTCCTGCTTCAAATAGCCGTCAATAATTACCTTTCTGCCTTTTGTAAGGTAAGGAAGAATTTTTTCCGCATACTGGTTGTATACGGAAAGCGGAAAGAAATTTCCGACCTGAACAAATTCACCTTTCTCATTCTTGTAGCTTCTGTTTGTCGCTATGCTGAAAGTCGCGATTTTCATGCCGTTTGGCATTGTTTTCATTTCCGCATTCCGGACTACGCGTCCGAAAAGTTTTACATCGTTAAGTTCCATTTTTTGCTCCTTGACCGACACGTGTCGGTTCTATCTGATATTGTTTCTAATCCGCATCGCAATGCCGGACACTGCCGCACAGACTAGTATTGCCCAAAGTGCTATTCTCACAGTCCATACAATTTTGTATTGCAGACTCTGGCTTCTGAAATTTTTCAGAAAACTCATTATCCGTTGCAAGACTGCAAGATTTTCGTTTTCTTCGCCTGATTTTTTGTTCTCAAAAAAGCTCAAGAATTCATCAAGCCGTTTTTTCTTTTTTCTCATGCCTCTATTCCGTATTTTTTGTAAAGCTCGCTCATCTCCGTTTTTAGCTGCTCCCGTGTGTTCTTGTCTGCAAGACTTGCGAATCCGAGCGACAATTTCCGTCTGATGAATTTCTCCTCGTCTATTTTGAAAAGCCTTTTCTTTTCCGGCGGAAGATTCCAGATTTTCCGCGCGATTCCAAGTTTTTCATCATCGTTTGCGGTTGTCATGTCGAAGCCGCATTTAGGGCAGCTTGCATATACATTGACTTTTTCCTTTCCGCAGACCGGGCAGACGCTGAGGTATTTCTCGCTCTCGGCCGCTTTTTCTGAAAGTTCAGACTGCAAGTTTCTAAATTCTTGAAGAATGTCGTTCTGGAAAAAAAGCCTGTAAGCAAGTCCGCGCGGATTTGAAGGCTTCTTTTCCGCAACAAGTTTTCTGATGAACTCAAGATAGATTTCCGCTGATTCTATTTTTATTTTGTTTTGCATAAAAAATGCTGCTGCTTTTTCCGGAAAACTCTCGTCAAATGCGTTTTTTCCGAAAATTTTTTCAGAGGCATTGTTAAAAGCAACAGCAGAATTCTTGAATTCGGAAATTTTTAAAGAATCAGTAACCAGAGAATCATTGGTAAGAGAATCGTTTAAAGCATAGGAACTGGAGTTCCCTTGCGCATAGGTATTTTCGTTCCTTTCCGCAAAGGTAGTGGAGTTCCTTTGCGGACTTTCAAAGTAATTTTCTGAATCCGCATAGGTCGTTTTTGTCCCTTGCGGATTTTTATTTTTCGCAAAGGTAGTGGAGTTCCTTTGCGAGATTTTTATACTTTTATCAGAATCTGTTTTTTTTGACTCTTGTCGTTCTGCCGCCTTTGTATTCAAAAGCGTATCGTAAAGCTCCGTTGTCCTGTAATATGAGCGTTTTCCGCCCTGTGTTATGACTGTTTCTCTCTGCATAAGGCCTTTTTCAACGAACGCATCGAATCTGCGACGGATTCCTTTTTCAGATGTAATTCCGATTACAGGAAGATCTTCCATTATCTTGGAGATTTTTACCCAGCCGAAAATTTTTGGATTGTCGGATGAATCCTTAAAAATACGCTTTTCCATTTTTCCGATGAAGAAATTCGCGAACCAGTCGAGAATCAGAGCATCCGTGACATCGAGTCCGTATTCGAGAAGTTTTTCCTGCGAGTATGCGAAAACAGAGAATCTCATGACTTTTCCTCCTTCTGAAGATTTTTTCCGTGTTCACGGAGAATCCCCTTGAGTTTTTCCTGAAGCAGAATGAATTTTCCGTCCGGAATGTCCCTGTCGATAAACGGAAGAAAAATTGATGTTATCCTTGCGGCGAAGTCATCGTCAGAGAGCTTCTGCGCATGGACAGTTTCCGTGCGATTTGAGAGAGTTCCGATGTATCCTTTTTGAAGGAGTGTCGATATGTAGTTCATGTCCGCTCTCCATCTTGTTTATAAAAGTTTCCAGTTCTCATACCATTTTTCAGGTTCTTCGACTCTTACGAAAATACTTCCGCTATATGTTTCATCTTCCCTTGAAATATTAATGATTGAATTTCCTTCTTTCATTCCGCTTACAAGGACAAATTTGCCGTCTTTTGAGAACTGAGCTTTCACTCGTTCAGAGGTACGTTCATCAACCGAAAGCTGCCATGTGCCGTCTGAGAAATCTATGTTCAATTCAGTAGAAAATATAAATTGGGCCGAAACTTTTCTGACAAAATATCCCTTAAGCTCAGGATGCATACCTATAAATCTTTTGTCATAGGCCGGTATAATGATAGTCGGGTTCCTTGCGAATAGGTTCATCTTTGGCTGTGAAAACATTTCTTCATAGTACATTTGGTCAGCTTTTTCTGCTGCAACCTTTTCTGATTGTTCTGAATCAGGAAGTAGAGATGTAACTATAAGAAGAAGTAAGGAAAAAAATATTCCCAATAAACATAAATAAAAGAAATGGAAATAGAAAAATTCAAAAAACGCTGAATCAAAGAAAATGTGATGTTTTACGGTTTTGAAAAGTATTTTATCCCATAATTTTTGTGAAAAAAAAGTATCAAATAAAATTCCGAGGATATTAAAAAAAAGTATCGAAGTAAAAAGATAATAATATTTCTTTTTTGCTGTCATAATTTATTTCTCCTCTCTTGATTCTGATTCTTCAAAACCAATTACAAAACCTAATTTTTTGAAACAAAATTTAAATGCTTCATTTTCTGAGCGTAATTCTTTTACTTCATTCTTCAATTTCCTGATGTCAGAGTTATGCAAGCCTAATTGCAAACCAATTACTGCACAAAAAATACCAAGACCAATACCAAGAATAATTCTATCAAGCTTATCCATAGTTTTATTTCTCCACTAACATTTCTTATGAGAATCAAAATATTCTTTTGCAACATCTCGATAGTAATCAACGTGCCCGCAAGGATTCTTCCAGCCATCACTATCCCAGAAAAAATATTTTTCCTCAAAGATTTTCTTCATCGTCTATTCTCTCGGGAGTAAAGTTTTATCTCTTCCTGAAACTTCTCATACCATTCTTCAGGTTCTTCGACTCTTACGAGAATACTTCCGCCATATATTTCATCTTCCCTTGAAATATTAATGATTGAATTTCCTTCTTTCATTCCGCTGACAAGGACAAATTTGCCGTCTTTTGAGAACTGTGCTTTCACTAGTTCAGTGGTACGTTCATCAACCGAAAGCTGCCATGTGCCGTCTGCGAAATCTATGTTCAATTCAGTAGAAAATATTACTTTGCCCGGAACTTTTCTGACAAAATATTCCTTAAGATCAGGATGCATACTGATAAATCTTTTGTCATAGGCCGGTATAATGATAATCGGGTTCCTTGCGAGCAGGTTCATCTTTGGCTGTGAAAACATTTCTTCATAGTACATTTGGTCAGCTTTTTCTGCTGCAATCTGTTCTGCTTTTTTTTCTTCAATATTTTTTGAGATTGTAAATATAATAGCCAAAACAACAAGCGTGACAGGTAAAATCAGTTTTTCCCTGTTTATTAATTTTATTCCGTCAATCTGCCATGCATAAATAAATAATCCTGTTGCACACAAACAGCTTAAAAACCCTAAAATTTCAATTTTATTCATAATGATTCCTTCTCGAACACAAATTTAATTTTCATTTCAAGTTCTCCTTGCCTAGTAATTCATCCAGATGCATTCATTTTTCTACAAACGGAGCATGAGAAATACAAAAGCGTCTTTCATATTCTTTTTCTATTTTGTTCATATTGCAAAATGCGGTTTTGTAATTTTCACCGGTGGGAAAGCAAAGACAATCGCCGAGATGACAAGAATATAAATATTTTCTTTCCATTTTATTTCTTTCTGAGATTAATTTTTTATCAGAAAATTCTGTTATGTTGTCAATATCAACTATTTTGTCCAGAATGTGCAGAAAGTAAATTGTCAAGACTATAATCATAATTAAAAGGACTATTCTTAATGCTGCCTTTTCTGTTGCAAGAAAAAACAGTATTAAGACTGCTAAGGGAATTGCTGTAATTATGAGTCTTTTTCTTTTTTCCGGTTGTTTCATTTTTTATTCTCCACTGTTTCAAGTTTTATATCTTCTGGCATATTCCAACATTCGTTTTCTTTATCGAGCACAAGCCTGTCCCCAATGTTGTACTTGTCGTAAATTTCTTTGGAAACTTTGTAATTTCTTTTTTGAATAATTTTATGGGAATAATTTCTGTTTCCGTTTTTGTCTATTTTGAATATTGAAATATTTCTGACAGTTTTTAGGTAGTAAAAAGTTTCCTCTGGAGATTCTGTAAAGTTGAGATAACTGATACCACCTAGAATTGCAAACGCCTCTTTTTCTGCTGGTTTTACTTTTGTATATTTGTTCTTGATGGTCATATAATTTGAATATACTGTTTCCGTCTTGTGTTCATTGCTAAGTAGAAAAAACATAAATGGACTCAAAATAAGCAATGAGATAAAGGCACATACAGCAATCAAAATGGCAGTTTCCTTTTCATTTTTCTTCATTCGTTATTCTCCTTGTTATAAACTATTCGCTGTCTTTCTCTGTATTCTTCGCAAGCGCATCAATGATTTTCTTTAAATCCTGCTCCATTTTTTCCTCGTGCCGTATTTTTGCTATGAAACAGAGACAGGCATAGGATTCTTTTGGGGAAAGAACTGCTGAAAAACAGGATTGCTGGTTCTCCTCTGATTCTTCCAGTGAAAAAGAAAAGTCTTTTGATTTGAGAATTTTCATTGCTTCTGCGGAGAATTTTCCATCCGAATAAAGACGGAATTTCGCTCCGCACGAGCTTTCAAAGGCGGTTCTGCATTTGCCGTAAAGTCTTCTTTCAATTTCTGTCATTCTGAATCCTCCTTGCTTAAAATCTCTTTAACGTCAAGAATTGTCGAATAGATTGTTATTCTTGTTGCTGTGCTGCATACGGCTGTAACGCTTTTCATGTCAGTAGGCTCGTCAACCTGTACGATAGTTATTTCCGTGTTTCCTTTCCTGAAAGAAACAGTATTTCTTTTTAGATAGTCCTGGCTTTTGTACAGGCAGTTTCTGACATTCCATGCTATGTATTCATCAGAATCAGTTTTTATGATATATCTGCTGTCCCAGTCCGTCGCTTTGAGCACTTTGACATTGTCGTAGTTTCCATATTGCACTGGCACTGAATCGCATGAGAAAAATGGCATTGAAATTATAAAAACCAAGAATGTTAGGGATGTGCTTTTCATTGCTTGCAGCTCCTTATTTCTCTGATATGCTCAATTATTTGCAGTGCAATGCAGGCAAGAGTTACCGGAATGGAGGAAATTAATAGCAGTAGATTTTCTCCCTTGGTAACCATAACTGAGATATTTAGAATTAGAAAAAGAACTGTAAGAGCAATCTTTGTGGCTATAAAAATTGCGTTTTTTTTTGCCTTTTTATCAGGAAGGCTTTTTATTTCTTTCATTTTGGCTGCTCTCCTACATTCCGCTCAGTTTTTCTGAAACTATTTCCAGTCGCTCTTCAAGCTGTTGAATTGTTTTTTCCAGCCTGACTTTTTCTTTTGTGAGCTTTTCATATTTTGATAAGTTTTTGTCTTTTTTTATGGAAGCAGAAGCCTGGTTTATTGTTTTACCTTTTTTCAGTCCGTCTATTATGTTTTGCTGAGTCTGTGAATCCTTTACTTTGAGGACTGTTTCCATTTCATCTTGACTGAAGTTTTCTTCTATATTTTTGCTTCTAAGGCATTTTTCTGCCGTATTCTTGGATATGTTCAAGTCGTGCGAAAGTATGTCCTCAAATCTGATGCTTTCTTCCTGGGATTTCTCATGTATTTCTGAAAGAATCTTTCCGAGCTTCTTTTTTAGGTTTACAATTTCACGGTCAATTTCCTTTGCTTCTTCAATTAAAGAAGACAAATCCTTAGAGCGCTCTCTTGTATAGATTTTTGCTTCGACAGCTTTTTCCAGAAGGTCATCGAATTTCGCCCAGAATTCTGTTGTGTGTCTTTTACCGCCGTTCTTTGCTTCAATGCCGAGCTTCTTTTGCTTGCAGTTTATAAGGTGATGTGTATATTCATGAATTGCCGTGTATATAAGCTCATTTTCTGTGGCGAAATTCTTGTTGTGAAGAAAAATTTCAAACGTCGCAGGTGTGTACAGCCCATTCACTTTTTTAGAAGCTTTTCCTGTCTGTGTAACCGAGAAGTCTATGTCTGCTTTTTCAAGGGTAAGAAGAACCTTTTTTATTTTTCCGTTTGTCATTTGCTAGTTTCCTGATTCATCTTGTCTTTGACTTTCATCTTTTTCATTCTGCATTTTCTCGATTTTCTCCAAGTCTAATCCGTTATTGTTTATGATTATTAGTGGCATTTTTCGTTTCCTGTTTCTTATCCACAAAAACAAATACGCCATTTTGAAAAAAAGCCATAAAAACTGCGCTATTCGAATCGGTATTAATAATATGCTCACAATAATCGCAGGTATAAATGCTGCTATGAGCGTGAAAGTTGTGAAAATCATAGTTTTTATTTTCATTGATTTGACTCCTCGAACAGGCTTAGCTGTTTTCCTTTTTGCATTGCCTCTCTTTTGGCGATAATGTCGTCAACGTTTTTCTCAAGCCTGTCCTGCGGTCATTTTTTTATTAGATTCCTTACTTTTTTGTTGTGGCCGCATTTCTCCAGATAAAATTCTGTAACCTCGTATCTTTCTTTTGCCTCTACAAACAGAACTTGATAAAATACTAGAAGAATTTCTTTTATTGAATTGAAAGCTTTAACCATTTGTTCTCTCCTTGCTAATTTAATTTTCTTATCTCATAGTCTGAGGCACGGATTATAGTTCCGTCGTCAGCAGTGAACTCTATTGAGCCGTCTGATTTTGTCTTGAAATCAGATGTTTTGAATGACTTCTCATTGACAGTGATTTCATAGCAGTTTTTTTCGTCAGAATTTGACTGGCTGTAGCTTCGGACCGCGATAAAAGCAAGAGCAGTCGATACAGCAAGGACTATTACTGGTATAAGCATAGCTAAGAAGTTTTCATACAACTCAAACCCAGAAAAGATGACATGGATCAAAATACATATTCCAATTGTCATGAAAAGAAGACCAATAAAAATAGAAATTAAGTCAGTTACCATATTTTTACTCCGTTTCGTCTGTGAGTTGCATGAGAAAACTTCTATACAATGAAATATTGCATATTATGTGAAATGGACCATACGTATTGGCATAACCATAGACCCATTTAAACAGCTGGTCTTTTATCGGTTTTTTGCCTATGTCAACACCGTCTATGACAATCGTAAAGCATGGAGTTCTGAAGATAGTTTTTATAAGGTCAAGAAATTCTTTATTGCAGGTTTCGCTGTTTTCTAGTTCAAAAAAGTGGTAGTTCTCAAAACCCTTTTCTTCTAATTTTTCCTTTGAGATAAAAGCTTTTTCCTTGTTCGTAATGAGGCAGAGTGACTCGTCTCTTTTGATATTTTCAATTTGCTCAAGAAAATCGCCATCGTTGAATGTCATTGTAAAAGTCATACAGATTCTCCCATGATGATGTCATCATCAAAATCAGAAATGCCTGAATCACCGTTGTCAGAATCAGAGGATTTTTCTTCTTCCTGTTTCTGCTCATCAGACAGATTAAAAGCCCTGTAGATTCTTGCCACAGAGAAATCGTCAAAATGGCTGTCATTGCGGATTTTTTCGGCAGATTTTCCGCTCTCAATTTCCGAAAGAATGAAGTCATAGATTTCGTAGGCAAGGTCGCTGCCTTTTTTCAGTCCAGCTTCATAAGCCGCTTTTCGTTCCTTTGTGCGCTCGGAATCTTCTTCCGGGAAAAGTCTGTATGACGGCCGTTCGATTCCGTCCGAATGGTTGAAATTCAAACCTGCTGGCGTCCCCTCATTTGTGGAAAGTGACTCTGAAATGTCATCGTCTTTGTCTGTTGATTTCTTCTTAGACGCTTTTCGGGATTTCTTATCAGCCTTGATTTCCTTGCAGATGTCCTTTACCGTTGCCTCTCCTGATTCAATCCTTTCTCGCTGCTCATCGGTCGCCTCCTCGTCAACGGTTTCTTGATTGATAATTTCGTTGTAAATCTGATTCGGCGAAGCCTCTCCGTTCTCGATTCTTTCAATCTGCTCATCGCTTGCCATGCTGTTCACTTTGTTCGCGCGCTCAACTGTTTTTTCCGAAACTCCAAGCTCTTTTCCTATAGCCTCGTTCTTGTTCCCCTCAAGGCTCTGGATATAGTCGCTCCCCATAAGCTCCTGGATGTTTTTCAAAAGGTCAATTCCATTAAGATTTCTTCTGTCAGTCTGAAGATGAAGAGCATAACGATGGGCTTCCTCAAAAGTTTCAAATGTATGCTTGAAATAAGGAATCATTTTTATTCCTGCTATTTTACTGGCTGCAACTCTTGTATAGCCATCTATAAGATAATTATGTTCCTTTCCGTCATCACCTTTTGTAACCCAGATATGAACCGGCTGGCTTGAATCAAAATTATTTTTTTCCATATCGACTGTAATCCGATTAAGCAAAGCTTTATCTATAGAAAAAAGATTTTTGAACTTTTCATGCTCTTCGATTTTTTCAACGAGAATATTTTCTGATAATTTTAATCCGTTATTTGCGAATGGCAGATTTCCACCTGCAGTTATAATGTTGAGTTTTTTTGCCATGTTTTGTTTCCTCCATGTAAACAGACCGACACGTGTCGGTTAAAATTTCTCCACTTCATTACTATTTTCTGCAAGCATGTTTACAAGTTTGTTTATTTCCGTTGCCAGACGTTTTGCTCCAACAGTTCTGCTTGTTATGCTGATTTTTTCATCAGTCTGTACATATTTATCAGCAGCAGATGTCTGTGGAATATGAACATCAAGAATATTTTGGAATTCGCTTTCAAAAACCTGTACAAATTGTGATTGCGTGGAGGTTGAAAAAATAGCTAATTTCTCCTGCCAGTGAGAATAGAGCAGATACCATTTTTCAGCCTGCTGTGGACAGTCGTCGTAAATCTGACGCTGGAGAAATTTAGTTGTAGTTAGATTGAATGATGTAAATTCGAGAGGAGTAAGAATTATATCAGCAGCAATCAAGGCATTTATAACAATGTTGTCGTAGGTCGGAGCAGTGTCAATCACAACATAGTCGTAGCCATTATCCCTAAGAGTTTTTTGAAGTTCGTTGTAACCGATTCCTCTTAATTTGTATATGTTCAGGTGGCTTGGAATTATATCAATGTTTTCTACACGTGATTTTATTGCATAGTTTTTTATGCTGTTGTGGCTAAGAGATTCAAAGACATTGCATCTTTCAATTGTTTCTGCAATGTTCTCAATTCCTGCTGTAAAGTACATTGTGCCAGAATTGTTTGGATCAAGGTCAAAATAGAGAACCTTAAATCCTCTTGCCGCGAGGTTTGTCGCCGTTAAAATGGAGTCCGTTGTCTTTCCGACTCCGCCTTTCATGCTTGAGTACGTAATTACCATAATATTTCCTTCCGAAAGACTCTTTCAAAAGGCTGACCGTTTCTGCCCGCCCAAGACGTTTTTTTTAGCCGCCCTTATGAAAGAGAAATTTTTCAGGCTTTTAAGCCTTCATAGGCAAATGCCTAAGCCCAGCTCCGGGAGTCGAACCCGATAATCTCCTTTCAGAAGAGATGGGCAAAAAAAACAAGAAAACAACCTGAATCTGCCTGAAATAGGATGTTTTCTTGTTCAAAATTGAGAAAAAGATATAAAAGCAAGCAGATTCCCAAGACAAAGCTGCGCTTCACAAAGAAATGCTGCTTAAATATCTTGTTTCAACTTGATATTACAATCTTCAATTATTTTTCAGATGAAAATAAGGTACAATGTGCCTTCTCTTATAAGGAAAAGCAAACAGATAAAGATATGTTTCACATTCCTAGAACATATATTCTTCGAAAATCAGATTTTGCAACATTAGATAATATTAACTACGATATGGTTTATAACGAAATACTTGCCTCCCAAACATCTGATGAATTAAAAGAATATACATTTTATTTTATACAAGAGATGATATCTGGATATGAACAGAGAGAAAAGAACAGAAGTTTTTTACTAGATTGTATTTTAAAAGCTCTTTCTTTTCTCAACAAAACAGTGGCGGAATATCCGTATAGTGAGTTAATAAATAATTTTGAAGCTATACAATGTAAGAAGATAGATTAAACAATAGGTAGAGATACAGTTAATCTTTTTATTGATGTTAGAAAAAAATGTATAGTGGCATATTGGCAAATAGATGCCGATAATATGAAATGGAGAAGTCCAAAATATCCAAAAAATATGATATAATAGGATATTAAGTATCCGTCAATTCTAGCCTCGTAAACAAATGAGCCTAATCTGTCTGAAGCGCTGGGACAAACTTACAAATTATCTGAATTATTCATTTTTGACCCCGGATACAAATGCTGCAGAACGCGCGGTTAAACCATTTGTAATAGCCAGAAAAAATTTTTTATTTTCCGGCAGCGGAACTGGTGCCAGAAGTACATACCTCATGTTTACACTGATTGAAACCGCAAAAGCCAACAGTAAAAATCCGGAAGATTATTTTCGCTGCCTTTTTGAAAAGACTTCTTACGCCCAAACCGCCAAAGACTGGAAAAAACTGCTTCCCTGGAACATTGAGATTACCCCTTTTAAAATGTGCGGTGAATGGGTAGAATAATTTAGGCTAGAATTGACGGATACAAATATTTGAAGTGAAATGAATAAAGAAACTAACCTTCACGACATCATCTTCGTAACCGACAAATACGGTAGACGGAACAAAACTGGTGATATAGAAAAACTTCAATACGATTCTCGTAAAGATGTGTATTACATCACATACAAGGATGGAAAAACATATCCATGTAGAAGCGCAGATCTTCAAATAATCAAAAACTGTCTTAAAGATAAACAGTCTGCTACAGTGTTTGATTATCTTTTGCAGATGGCTCAGTTCAGTGACATAAAAAATGATGAAGGACAGAATCTTCTTGTAAAGAATCTTGAAAAGTCAAAGTTTGTAAATGAATATTCGGTTTTAGCCCGATACCTAAATCCTAAAAAAGGTAAAGAAGAAAAATCAAAAATCCATTCACTTATATTTCCTTTTGGTTGCAATAACAGTCAGTTTAAGGCTGTAAGTACAGCTTTGAATAATCAGGTGAGTATAATTCAAGGACCTCCTGGAACCGGTAAAACTCAAACTATTTTGAACATCATTGCAAATCTGTTAATGCATGATAAAACAGTTTTGATTGTATCAAATAACAATGATGCAACCAGAAATGTTTATGAAAAACTTGCTTCCGATAAGTATGGACTTGGATTTATATGTGCTTTCCATGGGAAGAGAGAAAACATAGGGAACTTTTTGAAAAATCAGCAGCAGTTCTATCCAGAATATCTTAAAGACTGGAAGAACAATTTGCCGATTTTGTCTCCGCTCTTGGATGAAGATATCAAACATCTTGGAAAATACTTTGAAGCGAATGAACGTATTTCTACAATCAAATCAGAATTAGCTGCACTTGAAATTGAATCTAAATATTTTGATAACTCAATTACAGATGTTTACAATAATAAAAAACTTCTAAAAAAATCTTCTGATGCTCTAATGGACTTACTCCAGAAGATTCAATTTACTTATGAAGAGAAAGAAAAGTTCGGATTCTTTATAAATCTAAAACTTAAGCTTTCCTTTGGTCTTGGAGAAAAAGGTAACTGGAATGTTAATCCTGACAAAGCAATAGAAACAATTAAAGCTACTTATTATCCTCTTAAAAAGAAAGAGCTTGAGGATGAATTAAATGAAAAAGAAAGTATTATAAAAGATTTTAATCCAAACGATGTTTATGAAAAATGCTTAACGACCTTAAGAAGTGAGGTTGCAAAGAAATATTCCAAGAAAGCTGAGCGTATACAGTTCAAAGATGGTAAAGAAATATATTTTAATCCTGCAAGTTTCGCTAGCGAATATCCTGTAATTCTTAGTACAACATTTTCTTCCAGAGGAACAATCGGGCAGGGGACAGACTTTTTGTTTGACTATGTAATTATGGATGAGGCTTCTCAGGTTGATGTTGTTACCGGAGCTTTGGCTTTATCATGTGCTAAAAATGCTGTAATTGTAGGTGATAAAATGCAGCTTCCAAATGTTATTGAGGAACAAAAAAAAACAAGTTGTACAGGAACTTTTTGAACAAACTAAACTACCTGCAGGATATAATTATATTAACAGTTTTCTTGCTTCTCTTGAACAGGTCCTTCCTGATACACCTCAAACTTTACTTCGCGAGCATTACCGCTGTCATCCAAAAATCATTAATTTCTGTAATCAGCAGTTTTATGGCGGCAAGCTTTTAATAATGACGAACGATAAAGGGGAAATTGATGTTCTTGAAGCAATTAAAACGATTCCAGGTAACTTCTGTAAAGACCATTATAATCAGCGTCAAATTGATGTAATCAAAGAAGAGATTCTTCCTAAATACACTGAAGAAGAAATTGCAAATCTTGGAATTATTGCACCATATAATAATCAGACTGATGCGATACGTTCTCAAATCCCAGGTATTGATGCAGCTACCGTTCATAAATATCAGGGACGGGAAAAAGACAATATTATTATTTCCACAGTAGACAACGAAATTACAAGTTTTGCTGATGATGCTAATATGTTAAATGTTGCAATTTCACGAGCAAAGAAAAAACTTGCAATTGTTATTTCTGGAAATGAACAGCCGGAAAATTCTAATCTTGTCGCTTTATTAAAATATATTCAATACAACAATTTTGCCATTGAAGATAGTAAGGTTAATTCGATTTTTGATTTCTTCTACACGAAAGATACAGAAGCTAAATTTAAGAATCTTAAGGCTGCCAATAAAATATCAAAATATGATTCTGAAAATGCAATGAATACGTTGCTCACAAACATCTTTGAAGAACCTAAATATTCAAAGTTCAGTTTTGTGTTTGAAATGCCTTTGAAAGATGTGGTAAATAAAAATTATATTGGAGAACTTTCAGAAGAACTTTCAACTTTTGCAAACCGGAGCTGGGCTCATGTAGACTTTACAGTTTTCAATCGGGTAACAAAAGAGATCCTTTTTGGAATAGAAGTTGACGGATATAATTATCATAAAAAGGGAACTAGACAAGCTGAGCGCGACTCAAAGAAGAATGCTATCTTTGAGCAAATTGGCTTACCGCTTTTAAGATTAAGTACAAAAGGGTCTGGAGAAGAAGTCAAAATAAAAGCACAATTAGATAAGTACCTGGGAGCAGAATAAACAATGCACAAAATAAAAATCACCGCAATCCGTAAAGCAGATTACAAGGATTTGCAGCAAAAATACGAGAATCCAATTCAGCACGCCTGTGATATTCAGGAAGGACAGGTGTTCATTGCAAACGGCTGGCAGCGTCCTGAAGAGATGTGCGAATCAGCATGGGAAAGCATTTCTCCATTTGTAATGACATTGGCATACGGTGGTGAAAACATTTACGACGGCTGGATGAAGAATCCTAAGTCGGCATTGATAAGCTGTAATGATGGTTTCAGACCAGTTAGTTTTTTGATTGAAGTTATGGATGAATAAATAATTCCTATGCAAATAACTTACATCATCCAGAAATCCCGACGCCGCTCAATTTCGGTCAGCATAATGGCTGATAACAAAGTTCTTGTAAAATCGAAAAGAATCTGAATCTTGCCTTGAAAATCTTACAAAATGGGCAAATCAGAATTCATATAAAAATGTTTCTGCTGGCGGAACTCTTGGAGAATGGGTATATCGGACAAGAAAAAATATTTTCAAATATGAATATCCAGCAAAACCAAGCAGTATTCTTCTTCCGTATTAGAAACTGCATTGCATGAAGATATGATAATTGTAAAAGGAGAAAGTCGCGAAATAAATGCGATAAAGCCGTGGAGTCTCTGTACGATTACTTTTGAGAACAATCTTTTTGTTCACAGAGTTTAGCAGCAGCCGATTATAAAAATTATAATCCCTAAAGCTAAAAGCATACGTACCTCCCGACTTCATCATAATCATCATCTACGATGATTTCCTCAGCTAGTATGTTTCCATGTCTGTCTTTGATAAATCTTCTACGAGTAATCTTTGGAGAACTTCGCTTCTTAAGAGCCTTTTTTCGAGTAACTTCCATAAGCTCTTCATGCCGTCTTTCTGCAGCACGTTCCGAAGCTTCCCAGTCAGAAGCCGCCGCAAAATCACTCATGGCAGAGCAGATTAGAATAATTGCAATCAGTATCAGCATAGTGCCACCTCTCAAATAAAATATTTTTCAAGTACACAATTACGCAAAATACAATTCTGAATTTATAAATCTATTGTTCAAACCATTCAAAACAATTTGAAACAATAAAATTACAACAGATGTTCAAAGCCTGGAAAACAATACCTGTCCCCATAGCAAGTAATACATTTTCTTTTATACAATCAATCATTGATTTACCATATCTGAGATTTCCTACCAGGGTACCTCCAAAGAAAATCACAAGGGTTATGAAAATAACAAAAACAAAGGCTCCATTTAAAAATCTGAAGCTTCCATCCAGACTTCCATAAAATTCTATCTTTTCCTTGTTTCCTTCATTTTTTACAGATTCCCATTGATTTTTTAATCTGTTCTTTCCCGTATTTCCAATGCTAAGGCCTGTAATCGTAAGGCCGAGGAAAATTACAACAGAAATAATGATATTTATAGTCGAGGTATTCTTTTCAAATAAGAAACTTGAAATCTTATTTTGATTCTCAAAAGCCTCTGTTGTTAGAATATTTCTGGATAATGAAACAACGAGGGCAATATTAAAAAGTACCCATACCAATACAAATCTTGGAACAAACAGTAAGTCCTTTTTTCTGAGTTTTCTAATAAAAGTTACTGCCCCTAATGCAATAACTGCTGCAACATCAATTCCGAATAAAACGTAAAGTGCAGGGGTCACAAGTGGAACCATAAGCATAATCACTGGAATCAAAGCAATAATAAGTGTATATATATTCTTCTTCATAATTTCCCCCTTATTTATCAAAGAACAACTCATAGTCTTCTGTATAAAAATATCCGCGGTTAGTAAAATCATATTTGTCCTGCCCAAAGTGAACTTGGACTTTTTTAGGAAAGCTTATAAGGTGGTTTAAGAGTGCTGCTGTTGCAGCCGATAAGCTTTTCTGTTGATATCTGCAGTATGAAGTTTTTCTCTTCGTTCTGCAAGCCTTGATTCTTTTCTGCCTTCAAAATAATCCGCTGGAGTCAGATAAAGAAGTGCGCCGTGAAGACGCCCATTGTTGTAAAAATCAATCCACTGTGCCATCTTTTCTTTTGCATCTTCATAACTGAAGTATGGAGTCTTACGGACATGTTCAGTTTTCAGCGTTGAGTGAAATCTTTCTAATTTGCCGTTGCTCTGCGGATGACAGACTCTCGCTGCCGTTTCGTAAAGTTCCAGCAGAGAAACCAAAGATTTGAAGTCTTTTGAAATGAACTGCTTTCCGTTGTCGTGATGATTCGTGTTTTGCTTCCGGATACTTTTCCTTTACTCTTGCAACCAGAAGCTCAATGTTTATTCCCTCCATGTTTTCTCATAATGTCCAGTCCAGAATTTTTCGGCTGTGATGTCCGGCCTGTGACGGTCAAAAATCATTGCTGCGTTTTCTAGGAATTCCTTCTTCCAGTTGAGGATCATATTCGGATGGACATTATTTTCCTATGTCACAAAGTATGTTATAATTTGTGGCATAGGAATTGCTTATGTCAAACCAAGACATTATCTTACAATTTAAAAATAGCAGGGAGGAAAATATGCGAAAAGAATTTTGCGAAAAAGACGGAATACTCATCACTTATACAAATGATAATGTTTGCTTTGAAGACACAAAGACTGCGGAATCTATTTTGCTTTCAAATGACGGAAAAATTTTGCATTCAAACTTTGACGATAAAAAAAATCAGTTCTATATAGAATATTTGAAGCAAATTTATCCTGCGATTACAACTTACAGAACGTTGGATTCTGTGGAGACTGCGTAAATGCCGATATATATCAGAACTTTAGGATATAAGATTTATATTTGGTCAAACGAAAAAGACGAGCCAATCCATTTCCATATAACAAAAGGAAATCCTTCTGAAAATGATACAAAAGTTTGGGTGCTTGCAAACGGCTCTTTTGAAATAGCCCACAATAAAGGAAGAATTCCAGAAAAAGATTTGTCAAGAATATTAACTGCCATGCAAGTTTACTATTTTGATTTTATAGATTTTTATAAAAAATATCTTGATATAGAAATTAAGTTTTATAAATAAATCGGAGAGAGAAAAAATGCAATCTGATTCAGTGTATTTCAAAGTTTTGCGAAAATTGCAGATAAATTATTTGTAAGGAGAAGATATTTTATGGAAGAAATATTTAAAATAGCAGTGTTTTTTGATTCTGAGAATGTTCCGGCTGATAAAGTTCCCTTGATAATTGATTATCTTTCTGGAAAAGGTGATATTCTTTTTCAGCGTGCGTATGCGGACTGGTCTGTTTCCAATACAAAATCATGGAAAGACCAGCTGAATAAAACGCCAATTACAGCTATTCAGCAATTCCATCATAACGAAAAACAGGCCGTTGATAAACTTATAATGATGGATGCTATTGAGATGGCGATAAACCACGCAGATATAAATTTGTTTGCGATTATTGCTTCTGATAATGGTTATCATTCATTGGCATTACGATTGCGTGAGCTAGGAAAACGTGTTATTGGAATCGGTGAAAAGGCGAAGTGCAACCCAATCTGGATAAAATCTTGTAATGAATTTTCATATTTGGAAGACTTAGATGAAAAAGATGAAGATATTCTTTTGAGTGAGAAAAATGAAAATGATGAGGATGTAAATCTAAAGGATTTTTCACTGGAAAAATTTATTGAAACTGCGTTTGAGTCCACTCCATTTTATAATGGAACAAACACAAAACTACTTTCGCAAATTTGGGAAACGATTTACCGTCAAAAATCTGATTTTAATGTAAAAGATTATGGAGTAAAATCCCCAAGAGAGTTAATTCTAAAACTGAATTCAAAATTCAAATTGACAGATGACGGCAAGCCACAAAGAACATTTTTCGTGGAAAAAACAGATTTAAAAGAAAATGAAATTCGGAAAACTGGAGTTATAAAACGAAGAATAAAGAACTACAGGATTATCTCAGCTGACGATAAAAGTGGAGACTATTTCTTCTATATGGGTGAGATAAATCCTAGGTTTAAAAGTAATAAATTGGACAAAGGCACGAAAGTTGATTTCCAAGTTGTTGATATTCCAAAAGCCAGTGATTCTGAAAATAAAAACGGCCGGGCGACAGATGTCAAAGTTATTGGCTAAAATTTCACTTTTTGTCTAGAAAATCATGAAAAATAAAGTAACTAAATTCCCCGAATAAAGTAACTATTTTTTCCCAACGGACTAGGTATATTACCATTTTATGTCATCTCCAGCCGCAAGCTCGGTTCTGCAAAACCAAGTAGCCTGCAGCCAGAGCAAATATCTTTCTAAAAGCCTTACCTCAAGCTCCTTGGAAGTTTTATTACGTAAATCACATCGTTATCAATTCTGCCTGTTCCTGGGAGTTTTTTCTGCACAAGCTGGTTGTTTTCAACATTTATTGCAAAGTCGTTGTCGTTTGCCACGGCGATTGTATTGCTGTCCAAAATCCAAAGGCCTTCAAGCTTGTCGTGCGGATATTTGTTCGGAAGATATTCCACAAGGTCAACAAGGAATTCTTTTTTTACAGGCTTAATTCCAGCGGCCTCAATCTCTTCTGTTGTGCACTGCTCAAGAGTTTTTCCGTTTATTAGAAGTCCTTCTTTCGATTCAGGATTTTCTCCTGTTATGTCCGTCGCGTCTTTAAGGTCAATTTTGAAAAGATACTTATGTGCTTCTTTTTCGCCGGAAAATTTTCCGTCGCGTTCAATTACGACAAATTCTGTGTTTGAAAGCGCCGTAATTCCGCAGGTGGAATCTGTCTCCTTGTTTTGAATATAAGCGTACTGCTTTTGTTTTTCCCTAAATCGTTTTCACATAAAAAAGGCTTCCCGCAAAAAAACAGGAAGCCTTTACAAAAGTCCGTATTTTACCGGATTAAACCGCAGGACTACTGTTTTACATATTTATCAAGATTTTCATCATTTACGTCAACTATAGTTGTGGAATCATGTATATCAAGGTAGAATATGCCGTTCTTGATTTCCAAGGAAGCTGTTTCCCAGCCTTTTTTTTCTCCATTATGCTCTACAACTGTAAAATCCAGTTTTCCGTTTGTAAAATCTCCAGAAGCAAGCTTGTACGTTCCTTTATAATCTGTTCCTGTATAGTTAAAAGCAGGCTTTGTTTCTATACATTCCCAGTTATTATCTGCATAGAAATAAATTGTTTCTGTTCCATAACTTTGAGTATAAGTAAACGCTGCCAACGCTGATGAGCCTGAACCGCCGTCATTATCATCAGAACAAGATGCGAATCCAAATCCAAGTGCTGCGACCGCCGCAATCACTGCCAATGTTTTAAAAATTTTTTCATAAAATAAACCCCTTAAAAAGTTGATATGACGATATTTTACAAGCAAATCTGGGGGTGAGGAAGTGCGTTTTACGCACCGATTTTGAGATTTTTTGGAAAAAAACAGATTTGTTGTGTGTAAGGAAGAGAATTTACTCCGTTTGCGCTACTCTATAATTCACGGAAAAAAATCCTGATTAGCCCGAATTGCGAGTTTTATAAATCTAGTCTATATACTGAAACCAATGAAAATCAAAATGAAAAAATTTCTGATGAGTTCTGATGTTCTTTACAGAATGTAAAATCTAAAAAACCGAACCCAAATAAAAAATCTTCAAAAACAACGAAAAATTATTGAAGTTAGAAATTGATAACTGTATAATATTTTCTCGTGGAGTTTATTCGTGCGGAGGATATATTCCGTATGCGTTTCATCGGATATGAGTGGTTATTTAATAGGTTGAATATCGAGTTTTTTTTGTAAAAAGAATAAAAGCGCAGGCAGATTTGCAATTTGTGAAGATTTTTGGCGATTGAATTAATTAAAGTGCGGAGCACCCGAATTCGAGCCAAATCCATCTGAGCAAATTGGAAATATGCCGAAAGCGTTCTTTCGTAAT